>Ga0209458_1000032_pt1 | contig 99206 bp, 89 predicted proteins | sample WorMetLIZAISLAND_FD_187411 | JGI IMG/M metagenome (GOLD analysis project Ga0209458, IMG submission 187411) | Marine gutless worms symbiont microbial communities from Max Planck institute for Marine Microbiology, Germany - Inanidrilus manae... ...
TCCCACTTCTGACCGGTTCGAACAACCACTGCCGTTTCGATCCGTCCCCCGCCGCTCTCCGGCATATTCAGGGTGCCGGAGAGCGGCTCCCGTATCGCACGGGAACCAGGGTCAAGCTTAAGACAAGTTGCCGATTACAGAGGTCAGCTTGGTCTTCAGCGTCGCCGCGTTGAACGGCTTGACGATGTAGTTGCTGACACCCGCCTGCTTGGCCGCAAGCACGTTCTCGGTCTTGCTCTCGGCGGTGATCATGATGAAGGGAAGCTCCTTGAGCTTGCCGTCGGCGCGCACCTCCTGCAGGAGCTGCAAACCGCTCATGGGTTCCATGTTCCAGTCGGAAATGATCAGGCCATAGTCCCGGTCGCGCAGCTTTTGCAGAGCGGCGGCACCGTCCGTGGCTTCATCGACGTTGTGGAATCCAAGCTGCTTCAAGAGGTTGCGGATGATCCGCAGCATCGTCTTATAATCGTCCACGATAAGGACCGGCATATTCATATCGATCGCCGACATCGGTAACTCCTTTAAGTCTGCCGGAATAGAGCGATGTGCTAAAAGGGACCGGCAGACGCTAGTCGTTCGGGGTTAAGACTGCGTAAATTGCGTTTCGCAAGCGGTCATTTCAGCCTTAATTTTTTGCAATGGGCAGCTCGCGGCGCTGCGCCAACTCGAGGGTAACTGCCTTGGCCTTGCTCGGGTTCATCTTGGCGAGTATGGGGGCGACCTTGCGTTCCTTCATGCGATCGACCACCTCCAGCAGCACGATCATGTCCAACTGCTCGAAGATCCGGGCCGCGTCCTTCGGTTTCATGTTCTCGTAGATCTTGACCAGGCTGCGCATCTGCGCCTCTTCCTGTTCGTCGTGCTCGATCAGCATCTCCTGGATTGCCGCCTGCAGTCCGCGAAGCTCCTCCATCTTCTGCTCGATGCGCTCTTCCGCCGCACTCAGCAGGACGCTGCGCTGCTCGATCTCGCGTGCCCGCGCATCGATCTCTTCGCGGCGTTTGCTGAGCTGCTGGAGCAGAATGATTTCCTCGTCCGAAAGATCGAAGGGATCGTCCGATTCCACTATGCCCGTCCCGTCGGAGGCCATGGCGCTCTCGGCACCTTGATCCTCGACCGGCGCGGCGGCTTCGCCTGCGGCCGGCGCGATCAGCGGCAGCTGGAGAGCATCGGACGGCATCGCCTCCGCTGCTTCTTCGGCTTCTGCCGAACCGACGGCGAGCGCACTAAAACCCTGCCAGATGTCGCCGAGCTTGAACGAGAGCATCAGCGCCGACGCGACAACGAGGACCGGGAGAATGCGTAATCGCATGACAGGCTCCTTCCTGGAGACTTAGCGAACGGCCTTGAGTGCCTTGAGCAAGGCCGCCTGCTTGGGTGAAATCGCCGGCTCGGCCTCGCCCCCGGCGTCGCTGTCGGAGCCCAGCGCCGCGGTTGCCAGGCCGGCGGCCTTGTGTCGTGGCGTGGCGGTCGGCTCGGCCGGCACCGCCTTTGCCGGCGGTCTTTTCGCCAGACCAGCAGCGGCGCTTGGCGCCGCAGCCTCGGCGCCGCGGCCTGCCGGACGGCAGTCGCCCAGACGATCGGCGAGGTTGCCGCCGCGCTGAACCAGGAACGACAGGTCGTCGGCCAAGGCGCGCCCGCATTCGATCTGTCGCTGCAGGTCCCGGCCGACGCCTGCGGCCGCATCGCGGAACGCGGCCAGGCCACGCTCGGCCTTGCCCGTCGCCTCGGCGAAGCCGACCAGAAGCTGCTGCATCTCGGCCTTGGCATCGCGCAGCGCCGAGAGCTTGCGGTTCAGGATCACGGCATAGACGATCGTGACCACGAGCAGGACGGCGACCACCACATCGAAAGCGAAAGCATAGGCCACGGTCAAACGTCCCCCAGTTCGCGGATCAAGCGATCGGCGACGCGAACCGCGATGTTGGCGCTCTTGCGCCCCATACTGCCGCGGAACATCTTGACGTCGCCGCAGCGCAGTTCGACCTTCGAGGTGGGCGTGCAGTTGAGCTCCAGGCGGCTGCCTTCCTTCCAGTCCATCACCTCGCCAAGGGTCAGCTCGACCTCATCGAGGACCGCCTTGATCTCCACCTCGGTCTGCCAGAGCTCGGCCGTCAGGTGGCTTTCCCAGATCGAGTCGCGGCCGAACTTCTCGCCCATGAACATCTGCAGGAGAAGCTCGCGCACCGGCTCGAGCGTGGCATAAGGCAACAGCAGCTCGACGCGGCCGCCGCGGTCCTCCATGTCGACGCGCAGCTTGGCGACGATCGCTGCGTTACCGGGCCGCGCTATCGTGGCGAACCGCGGGTTGGTTTCCAGGCGGTCGAAACGGAAAGTCACCGGCGACAGGGGGTCGAAGGCAGCCGAAAGATCGGCCAGCACGACGTGCAGCATGCGCTCGACCAGGCTGCGCTCGATAGTCGTGTAGGGGCGCCCCTCGATGCGCATCGCCGCGGTGCCGCGGCGGCCGCCCAACAACACGTCCACGACCGAATAGATCAGCGAGCTGTCGACCGTCATGAGTCCGAAGTTATCCCACTCCTCGGCCTTGAAGACGCAGAGCATAGCGGGCAATGGGATCGAGTTCAGATAGTCGCCGAAACGCGCCGAGGTGATGCTGTCGAGGCTGACCTCGACGTTGTCGGAGGTGAAGTTTCGCAGCGAGGTCGACATCATGCGGACGAGGCGGTCGAACACCACCTCGAGCATGGGAAGCCGCTCGTAGGATACCAGGGCCGAATTGAGGATGGCCGTGATGCCGTCGGCTTCGCCGTCGTCCGACCCGTCGGCATCGAGGCCGAGCAGGGAGTCGATCTCGTCCTGATCGAGCACCCGCATCGAACCGCCGGATTCTTCGCCGTCGCCCTCCCCGTCGTCATCCGCCATAGCCTCCCACTCGGCCATCATGGCTTCTTGATCGACTTCGCCCTCGCCTTCAGTTGCGACGTCTTCTTCGGTTGCTTCGGCCATGGCTTCCCGTCTGCTAGAGCTGAGATCCGGCGCCGGCCGTCACTGAACCAGCATTTCCTTGAAGAGCACGTCCTTGATCACGCTCGGACGCACCGCAGCGTTGACCCGCAGCAGAAGCTCCTCGCGTAGCCGCTGCATACCCGCGGAGCCGCTCAGGTCCTCGATCCTGAGCTCGCGCAGGTAGATCTGAAAGTTGTCGATGATGCGCGGCAGCGCATCGTCGATCCGCTTACGGTCGGCCTCGCTCTCGATCTCGAGGCTGACCGAGATCTTAAGAAAGGACGAGGCGCGGCCGCTCGAGTTCAAGTTCACCAGCATCTCCGGCAGGTCGTAGAAGATGGCCGGCTGCATGGGTCCCTCTTCCCCCATTTCGCCCTCCGCCTCCGGCGGCGCGGAGCCGAACAACCCGGCGAAGTAGGCGCCGCCACCGGCCAACAGCAGAAGCACGATTGGTGCCACGACGAAGAGCACCAGCTTCTTGCCGGACATTCCCTTGCCGCCGGGCTTGGCCTCGACTTCTACATCGTCGCCGATATCCTCGGTGATCGCTTCGTCGGCCATAGAGGCGTCGCCTTCCCAAGTTTTGCAATGGACTAGACGCTATCCAAGCTACGCGGGGGTTGGTTAAGAACTGGTTGAGCGCAAAGCCCTGGAAGCGCTGGCCTTTCGCCTGTCCGAGGCAAGAACTGCCCGGCAAGCTCTGCCGCAGCGTCGCCCGCTCCGCCCCTCGCCGATCGCAAGATCCCGGTTAAGCCGCCCAGTTTCGGTGTGTGCCGACACTGGCATGAGCCCTGCAAGAGCCTCGCCGCAACAGCCGCGTCGAAGCGACCCAATGCGCGGCGGGAGAAGACGACGCTATGGAAAATACCGGATACATCGCCCTATCGCACCAAATGGTGCTGCGCCAGCACATGGACGTGATCGCCAACAATCTGGCGAACATGAATACCTCGGCCTTCAAGGGCGAGAGTATGTTGTTCAGCGAATACCTCAGCAAAACCGAGGACGGCAAACTGCTGAGCTTCGTTCAGGATCTCGCCGTCTTCCGTAACACGCGGCAGGGGGCCATGACCAGATCGGGCAATCCGCTCGACCTGGCTATCAGCGGCGAGGGCTACTTCAAGGTCGAGGCCCCGGGCGGCGAGCGCTACACCCGGCGCGGCGGCTTCACCCTCGACGACCGGGGTCAGATTGTCACGCCGGAGGGCTATCCGGTGCTGACCGCGGGCGACGCCCCGATCACCATCCCGACCGACAGCGACAGCATCACCATCACGCGCGACGGCACCGTCTCGACCGAAAACGGCGAAATCGGCCGCATTCAGGTGGTTACGTTCGAGAACGAGCAACGCCTGACGCGAGCGGAGAACGGCCTCTACGACGCCGGCGACGAGCGGCCCGAGCCGGTGCAGAGGCCGGACATCCAGCAAGGCATGGTCGAGAGCTCGAACGTGCAAGGGGTGTTCGAGATGACCCGGTTGATCGAGACCGTCCGCAAGTATCAGAGCGCCACCAAGATGACCGAGGGCGAGCACGAGCGGCAGCGCAGGGCCATCGACCACCTCGTCTCCGCCTAATCCAGGATAAGGACCCATTTCGATGAGATCTTTGAACATCGCCGCGACCGGCATGCATGCCCAGCAGCTGAACGTCGACGTGATCTCGAACAACATTTCCAACATGAACACCACCGGCTACAAGCGCCAGCGGGCGGAGTTCCAGGATCTGCTGTACCAGAACCTGCGCCGGGTCGGGTCCGCCTCCTCGGATGCCGGCACCATCGTGCCCTCGGGTATTCAACTCGGCGTCGGCGTCAAGCCCGCGGCGATCTACCGCATCACTCAGCAGGGTCCGCTCTCGATCACCGACAACCCGCTCGACCTAGCGATCAGCGGCGAGGGCTACTTCATGGTCGAGCTGCCTTCCGGCGAGACGGCCTATACTCGGGCGGGGACCTTCCAGCTCAGCCCCAATGGGGACGTGGTGACGGCCGACGGTTATATCGTGCAGCCCGGCGTCACCATCCCGCCCGACGCCATCGGCATCACGGTCAACGCCACCGGCGAGGTTTCGGTCAACCTCGACAACCAGATCGCCGACCAGGTGGTCGGCCAGATCGAGCTGGCGACCTTCCCGAATGCGGGCGGCCTGGACGCGATCGGCCAGAACCTTTTCCTGGAAACCACGGCCTCCGGCTCCTCCGTGAGCGGAACCCCCGGATCGGCCGGCTTCGGCACCATCGAGCAGGGAACACTCGAGGCCTCCAACGTCGACGTGGTCGCCGAAATCACCAACCTGATCACGGCACAGCGCGCCTACGAGATGAACTCTCGGGTGATCCAGGCCTCCGACGAGATGATGTCGAGCGTGGTTCAGCTCCGCTAATGACCGGGAGTAAAGCGATCATGCGCCTGATTCTCGCAGTCCTTGTCCTGCTGCTGTCGAGCGGCCCGATCTGGGCCAAGTCGACGCTCGATAACACGCCGCCGCCGGCCGTCACCCTGAATCCCGTCGCCGTCATCGAGGGTGACGTGGTTCGGCTCGGCGATCTCTTCCACGGCCTGGGAGCGGAAGCGGAAACCGCCGTCGCCCGCGCCCCCTCGCCCGGTGCGCGGGTCGAACTCAGCAGTCGTTGGCTAGCGGCTCTGGCGCTCGGCCATGGCGTGCCCTGGCGCCCCAGCTCGGCGCTCGACCGGGTGCTGGTCGAGCGGGCAAGCCACACGATCGGAAGCGCACAGGTCGAAGACTTGATTCTGAGCACGCTCATCGAACGCGGCGTCGAGGGCAATGTGGCGCTGCTGCTGGACAACCCAGGACTGCGTCTGCAGCTCCCGGCGGAGATCGAGCCAAGCCTGGCGATTACCGGCCTGTCCTACGATCCCGGCAACGGCCGCTTCAACGCCCGCATCGTCGCCCCGGCGACCGGCGCGCCGCATGCCCTGACCTCGGTCACCGGGCGGGCGGTCGTCATGACCGATATTCCGGTGTTGCAGCACCCAGTCGAGCCCGGCGAGACGATCCGGCCGGCAGATATCGGCTGGACCAGCCTGCGCGCCGACCGCATCGGCCGCAACGTCGTGTTCGACGCCCAATCGGTGATCGGCAAGAGCCCGCGCCGGCCGATCGGCCTGAATCAGCCGATCCGGACAGGAGACCTGCGCGAGCCCATCACGGTGAAGAAAAACAGCCTCGTCACCATCAGGCTGCGCACTGAACGCATGCTGCTCACCGCCCAGGGCCGTGCACTCGAGGACGGTGCCTCGGGCAGCGTAATCCGCGTGATGAACACCAAGTCCAACACGGTCATCAATGCCGTTGTCGCGGACTCCGGCTTGGTCGAAGTGCAGCCGACCGGCACCGCGGCAACCAATTAGGGCCTGTTGACATTCATATCGCCGTCGTGGTCCGAGCGGATCTGACCCGCGGTTAGGAGCGACGAGGAAGGACATGCCAATGCATATTCGACGAGGAGCGACGCGGCCGCGGGTCAGAGCCGCCGGATCCCTTCGTGACGGGGCATATTTTCACCAGGGCCGCGTCGCGGACGCCTTGTGGTGGCCCACACCACGGCGCCGTCCGCTCCTAACCCTGGTGAAAATCTGCTCCCGCCACGGCGGCGATATGAATCTCAACAGGCCCTAAGCGAGGCAGCCATGTTCCGAACCAAATCAGTCTCCCGGCAGGCCGCGGTCAAGCCTCTGCCCGCAATGGTCCGCCTCTCCGGCGTGGCTCTGCTTGCGGTCTCGCTCACCGCCTGCAACGCCTTGACGCGGCTGTCAGAAGTCGGCGAGCCGCCGGTCATGAGCACGATCCAAAACCCGGCCGAGATGACCGGCAACAAGCCGGTCGATGTGCCGATGCCGGCGCCGATCCAGGTGGCCCATCACCCCAATTCCCTCTGGCGTCCGGGCTCGCGCCATTTCCTCAAGGATCAGCGCGCCTCGGAGGTCGGCGACCTGGTCACGGTGGTGATCCAGATCGACGACAGCGCCGAAATCAGCAACAGCACGGCGCGCACCCGCGGCGCGTCCGAGGACGCCTCGCTAGACGCCTTCCTCGGCTATGAGAACGCGCTCGACGCGCTCCTGCCGGAAGACGTCAACAACCTCGATCTGATCGACGCCGACAGCTCCTCCAGCGCCAACGGCCAAGGCAGCGTGAACCGGGACGAATCGATCGACCTTCAGGTCGCGGCGATCGTCACCCAGGTCCTGCCGAACGGCAATCTCGTGATCGGCGGCCGTCAGGAAGTTCGGGTCAACTTCGAGATGCGCGAGCTTCAGGTCGTCGGCATCATCCGGCCCGAGGATATCGCTTCGACCAACACGATCTCCTTCGAGCAGATCGCCGAGGCGCGGATTTCCTACGGCGGCCGCGGCACAATCTCCGACGTACAGCAGCCGCGCTACGGCCAGCAGGTCTTCGACATCATCTGGCCCTTCTGACCAGGGACCAAGCGTGACGGCGGCAAGACGCCAAAAGGCTGCGGGCCGGCATCCAGGCTAGGATGCCGGCCCGCAGGCTTTTCTATGGGAGCGACGGCCGCGGTCAGTCGTCGCGGTGGGTCCGCTCCATGCGTTCGTGGCGTTCCTGGGCCTCCAGGGAGAGGGTCGCGATCGGCCGGGCCTCCAGGCGGCTGAGGCTGATCGGCTCCATGGTCTCTTCGCAGTAGCCGTAGGATCCGTCTTCGATTCGTTGCAGCGCAGAGTCGATTTTGGCGATCAGCTTGCGCTCCCGGTCTCGGGTGCGCAGCTCAAGAGACCGTTCGGTCTCGAGCGACGCCCGATCGGCCAGGTCCGGCTCGACCAGCCCGCCTTCCTGCAGGCTTTGCAGGGTTTCGCTCGACTCCTTGAGGAGCTCCTCCTTCCAGTCCTGCAGCTTCCGGCGGAAGTACTCCTTCATCCGCGGACTCATAAAGGGCTCGGTCTCGGAAGGACGATAGTTCTGAGGCAGTTTCACCTTCGTTCCCTGTCCCGTTGGCGAAGCACTAGGCGGCGGGAGTATATGAAATTCGCATTCGCCGACAAGCCCAAGTTTGCGTGAGGGTCAAACGCCAAAGGGTTGAAAACGGGGCACAAAAACTATCCCCTGGATTGGCGGTCCCGACGCTCGAACTTGGCCAGTTCGACGGCCGCGCGAAGCTCGATCTCGGCCAGGACTTCCTCCAGCTCCGGGGCACCGAGCGGGCCGCTACGCACCGCTATCAGGGATGCGAGTTTTTCTATCTGAGCGCGAGAAAGCGTGCCGGACAGCAATCCCAGGCGTATCTCGTCGAGCTGCGCGAGCAGGCTTTCGCCTCGCTTCTTCGCCTCGCGCCGCCGGGCCGTTGCATCGGGAACCTCCTGAAGCGCGAGCAGGCTGTCGACGCTGCCGAAGGAGGCCGTCGCCGTCACGTTGCATGGCGCGGCGGCCTTGTCGGCAAGTACCTTGGCAAAGCTCCCCGACTCCGACGATTGGTCACGGGCGCCGCGCCGGGGCTTGTTGGTCCGGACTGTTGAGAGGGGCTCTACCTTCATGGCCAGTCGTTCGGCTACTGCTCCCGGGAGACTGCGCCGACGCCGTTAAGAAGCCGTTAAACACCTAAGCTACAAGGCAATTTTTGCCGGAACCGGGGCGCGGATTGCCGGCTCCCTCTGGTCGAGGGCGGGTCGGATCGGCCAGCGGATCGCGCTGCATCGGCCCAAAGCCAGGGGCTTCGCAGAGCACTCGAGGCTGGCACGCTTCTCGCATCATCGCGGTTCGGAGGCGCAGATCGCCAGCCAAGCTGAGGATCCAAAACGAACATGATATTCGCCCTCACGCAGTGCGACCCCGCAATCGACCGGCTCGCGCACAGGCCGCGCCGGCCTCTTCGATTCGGCCATCTGGCGTCGCTTGCGGCGCTCCTTTTTCCGCTGTTTTTCACCGCGCCGGCGCTCAGCCAGTCGCGGATCAAGGACATCGCCGAGTTCGAGGGCGTGCGCGACAACCTGCTGGTCGGCTACGGCCTGATCGTCGGCCTCGACGGCACCGGCGACGACCTGGACAGCGCGGTCTTCACCCGCGAGAGCCTGATCGGCATGCTGCAGCGCCTCGGCGTCAACGCGCGAGATCCCAACCTGGACACCGAGAACGTGGCCGCCGTGATGGTCACGGCCAATCTGCCCCCCTTCTCGCGCCAGGGCACCCGGATCGACGTGACGGTCTCGGCCCTGGGCGATGCCGAAAGCCTGCTCGGCGGCACCCTGCTGGTCACGCCGATGCTGGCCGCCGACGGCGAGGTCTACGCCGTCGCGCAGGGCCAGGTCGCGGTCGCCGGCTTCAGCGCTGCGGGCAACGCCCAAACGGTGGTGAAGGGCGTGCCGACCGCCGGACGGATCCCGAACGGGGCCATCATCGAGCGCGAGATCGGCTTCGATATCGAGCAGTTGCAGACCGTCAAGATCTCGCTGCGCAACCCGGATCTCACCACCGCGCGACGTGTCGCCGCGGCGGTGAACAGCTTCATCGGCCTGCCAGCCGCCCGGTCGACCGATCCGGCGACCGTGACGGTCACCGTACCGGCCAACTATCAGGGCGACACTGTCCGCCTGCTGACCGACATCGAGCAGCTGCGCGTGCAGATCGACCAGCCGGCCCGGGTGGTGATCGACGAGGCCTCCGGCGTCATCGTCATGGGCGAGAACGTGCGCATCAGCACCGTCGCGATCGCCCAAGGCAACCTCACGATCCGCATCACCGAGACCCCTCAGGTGAGCCAGCCCTCGCCCTTCTCCTCGACCGGAAACACCGAGGTGGTCGACCGCACGAACATCGAGGTCACCGAGGACGAAGACCGCAAGCTGACCGTCCTGGGCTCCGGCGTCAGCCTGCAGGAGCTGGTCAACGGCTTGAACTCCCTGGGCATCGGCCCGCGCGACATGATCACCATCCTACAGGCGATCAAGGCGGCCGGCGCCCTGCAGGCGGAAATCGAGGTGCTGTGATGATGGGCGCTCCTTCACCGATGGATGGGCTGGCGCAGTCCTCCCAATCGACCGCCCGCATCGCCGCCGGCGCCGACATGATGGACCGGGTCGCCAAGGGCGGCAACCGCGCCGAAATCCGCGCCGCCGCCAAGGAGTTCGAGGCGATTTTCCTCAGCGAGATGATCGCGCCGATCTTCGAGAACCTGGAAAGCGACGGCCTGTTCGGCGGCGGTTCGGGCGAGCGCATGTACCGCGGCATGCTGGTCCAGGAGTACGGCCGTGCCATGGCCGAGGCCGGCGGCGTCGGTGTCGCCGAGTCCGTCGAGCGCGAAATGCTCAAACTTCAGGAGATCAATCAATGAGCGACCCGATGGCGCAGGCTCCAATCGCGCAGGCTGGCGACCTGCTCAAGGTTCTCGGTCGTCTGATCGAGGTTCTGCGGCAGGAAATCCAGATGCTCAAGCGGATGGACCCCAGCGGCATTCAGAACCTGCAGCAGGACAAGATCGTCCTGACAGCGGCCTATGACTCCCTGCTGAGCCGACTGCGCGAAAGCCCGGACACCCTGAAGAGCCTGGCCCCCGAGTTGCGCGAGCAGATCATGGCGCTGACTACGGAATTCCAGACCGCCCTGACCGAGAACGCCCGTGCGCTTTTCGCCGTGAAGGAGGCGAACGACCGGCTGTTCAAGGCCATCGTACAGGCCGTCGAGGACAAGCGGACCCAGAGCAACACCTATTCGGCAAGCGGCTCGCTGGCCACGGCCGCGGTGACAAACGCCGCGCAGCCCATGTCGCTCGCCTTCGACCAAAGGCTCTAGCAGCGACCCACAGCACTGATCCGTTCAGGGAAACCCTCGCTCCATGTCGCTGTCACTGACCCTCAACACGGCACTGACCGGCCTGCAGACGCAGCAGGCGGCGCTGCAGATCGTCTCTGGCAACGTCGCCAATGCGACGACTGAAGGCTACACGCGCAAGATCGCGGACAGCAGCTCGCGCGTGCTCGACGGCCTCGGCGTCGGTGTCGAGCTGGGCGATATCCGGCGCAACGTCGACTCGGCACTGATGCGCGACATCCGCGACACTCTGTCGCTGATCGGCGCCGAGGCCGTGATGGAGCCCTACTTCAACCAGATGCAGGACCTCTTCGGGGCGCCGGGCGACAACAGCTCGATCAGCGCGACGATCACCGATCTGGCCGCCGCCATGGAGGCCTTGGCGACGACCCCCGAGGGCCCGACCCAGCGCACCGAGGTGATCAACGCGGCGCTGGATCTGGTGCGCCAGCTGGACAGCATGTCGGCCCAGCTGCAGAAGCTGCGCACCGATGCGGAGCGCCAGATCGGCGGCACCATCGACGAAATCAACAGTCAGCTGCAGTCGATCGCGGACCTCAACGATGAGATCAAGACGCGCCTGGCCGCCGGGGAGTCCGTCGCCGAGCTGGCCGACAAGCGGGACGTGGCGCTCGACAAGCTGTCCGAGTTAATCAGCATCCAGACCTTCGAGCGCAGCAGCGGCGAAGTGGTCATCTTCACCGAGCAGGGCACCCTGCTGGACAGCTTCCCCAGCTTCCTCAGCCACACCACCGCCCCGGTTCTGGCAGCCACGACGAGCTATCCCACGGATATCGATGGGATTTCGCTGAACAATCGGGACATCACGACCGCGGTCCGCGGTGGCGAGATCAAGGGCCTGATCGATCTGCGCGATACCGTCCTGCCCGGTCTGCAGGCCGAGATCGACCAGCTGAGCGCGGTGCTCCGCGACGAGATCAACGCCCTGCACAACAAGGGCGTCGGCTTTCCGCCGGCCAGCCAGCTGGACGGCACGCGGCTTTTCGATTCGGCCAACGACGTGGTCGCGGTCAGCGGCACGATCCGTTTCGCGGTGGTGAACGAAAGCGGCGAAACACCGCAGAACCTGGCCGCCGCGGTGCCCTTTGAAGTGGACCTGGGCGGCCTGACGGCGCCGGTTACCATCCAGGACGTGGTCAATGCCATCAACACCCAGGCCACAGCCTCGCCGCCCCAGGTGATCCAGGCTCAGCTGGTTTCCGAAGGCAGCCAGCTCCGCCTGCAAATCTCGACCCTCAGCCCAAACCACCGCCTCGTGCTCGACGAGGGCAACAGCAGCGTCTCGAGCTTCACGCCGAACGGCGGCACGGCCCAGACGGTACAGCTGCAGAACGGCAACGCGCCGGGATTCTCCCACTTTTTCGGTCTGAACGATTTTTTCACCTCGACCGGCTTTAACTCAGGGGATCCGGGGACTGCGGGCCTGTCGCGCGCCCTCGAGGTGCGGCAGGGGCTAGTGAACGATCCGACGCTGCTGTCCCGCGGCTCGGCCGCCATGACCTTCCCGCTGACCGGCGGCCAAGCCCTGGTCACGGCCGGCGACAACAGCGTCATGCAGAGCATGGCTGCCAAGTTCGACGAGCGCCTCAACTTCGGCGCGGCCGGCGATCTGCCCGCCTCCACCACGACCCTGGCGGGCTACGGCGCGGAGATCGTGTTCAGCAACGCGACCGCCGCGGCACGCAGCGAGAACAACATCGCCATCCAGCAGGCGCTGGGCGACGAACTGAAATTCCGCTCCGATTCCCTGAGCGGCGTGAACGTGGACGAAGAGCTGTCGAATATGATCGTGATCCAGCAAGCCTACAGCGCCTCGGCACGCCTGGTGAGCACGGTGCAGGAGCTCTTCAACGTGCTGCAGCAGATGGTGCGGTGAGGAGACGGCTGTCATGACCCGCGTCGCCACCTTCGCTGTGCAGCAGCTCTCTCTATCGCACACGACGGCTGCCCAGAGTCGCAACCAGGACCTGCAGATCCAGGTCTCGAGCGGCGAGAAGAGCCGCAACTACACGGGCATCGCCTCGGACACGCGGCAGCTGATCGACGTCGAGACGATCCGCGTCCAGGCCCTGCAGTTCAGCCGCAATATCGAAACCGCGGACCGCCGTCTGGAGAGCATGGAATCTGCAACCGCCCAGGCTTTCGACATCGCCTCGGACCTGCGCACCTTGCTGCTGACCGCCGTCTCTGGCGACAACGCCGACGATCTGGTGCTGCAGGAGCAGGCGCGCAACATGCTGGAGCAAGTCTCCGGCCTGCTGAACAGCGACCTAGACGGCCGTTATCTCTTTTCCGGCAGCCGCACCGACACGGCGCCGGTCGACCTGGACTCCCTGCTCAACCCGACCACCCAACTGGTCGATTCCGTGGAGTTCACCGGCGCCACGACCACGGCGGGGACCGGCCTGACGGCGATCCCCGGCATCGTTTCCCTGCGCGTTCCCTCGGGCAGCTTCGGCGACGCTTTCCAGCTGACCTACGACGGCGCCGGCACCCTGTCGCTGCGGAATCTGGCGAACGGTACAACCGACAATGTGACGGTCACTGCGGCCCCGGCCGCCGGCGAGACCGCGGACTACACCTTCAACATGGGCGGCAGCCAGGTCGTCGTCACCATCGACGAGCAGTTCAACCTGCTGACGCCGATCGCCAATCAGCCGATTACCGGCACGGTGGGCGGCGGTGCGGGCGCCATCGGCACGATCAGCCTGACCTCGACCCAGGGCGACATCAGCAAGCTCACCTCCAACGTGGTCGATTTCTCGAGCCCGACCAACGACGCCTCGAACATCACCCTCACCCTGCCCTCGACGGACGGCAACTTCGTCGCTACCGGCCTGGACTTCGAGACTGCGACCGGGGTGCAGAGCGTGACCCTGACGAACGCCACGACGAACGCTCAGATCACGCTTTCAATCGACGTCACCACGACGCTCGCCGATGCCACCGTGAACGATCCGGGCACTGCGATCAGCCTAGGCGATGCGCTGGTCAACGTCGCCGCCACAGCCGGCGCCACCAGCCCGCTTGCCGTCCGGCCCGGCGAGCCAGGCTACGATCCGGCCAATCCTTCCTACTATCGTGGCGATCAGGCAAAACTTGCCCTACGCGCCGACGACCAGGTGGACATCAGCTATGGCGTGACCGCCATCGATGCGGGCTTCGAGAAGCTGATCCGCTCGCTCTACATCACCATCCAAGCGGCGACGCCGGGCAGCATCAACCTGGACGACCTGAACGGTGCCCTGGGCCTCGTCGAGGAGGCGGTCGAGGAGATCCCCAACATCCGCTCCGCCATCGGCACCTCGCGTAAGACCTTGGAAGAAATCAAGGTCACGCACAGCGAGATGACCCTGTTGGCCGAGCGAACCATCGGCGAGCTCGAGGGCACCGACCTGGCCGAGGCCATGACCCTGATTTCTCAGAATGCATCGCAGATCGAGGCGTCTTTCGCGACGCTCTCGCGGCTCACCAACATCTCACTCTTGGATTTCATCTAAGGACCGCCACAACGGCATGGATCTTGCTGGTTAACCGGCAGGCAAGGAGACAGTTTCAATGTTGGAAACCAGTTCAGCGCGCGGCAGACGCGGCGGCGGAAGTCCCGCCCAGCCGGTCGACGACAAGCCGGTCGTCATCGAGACGCGCTTCGGCTCGCTCGAGTTCGGGCCCGACAACAGCATCTACATGCCAGTCGGCCCGCTTGGCTTCGCCGACTTCCACCACTTCGGCCTGGCCGACCTGCCGAAACCGGCAGCCGATCACTTCAAGCTGCTGCAGAGCCTGGAAAACCACGAACTCGGCTTCATCGTCACGGAGCTGGCGATCGACGACGGCCGAGTCACACGGGAGGATCTGGAAGACGCCGCCCTGTCGGTCGGGATCCCGGTCGAATCGGCTCGTTTTCTGCTGATCGTCACCATTCGCGCGCTCGGGGACAGCACCAGCATCACGGCCAACCTGCGTGCGCCGGTGGTGGTCGACCGCAAGCGCCTGATCGCCCGCCAAGTGGTGATGGCGAACAGCAGCTATCCGATCCAGATGCCGCTCTAGACCCCCGATCGACAGCCGGTCGTTACCGGCGGTTAACCACACTCTGCTCTGCTAGACCCGCGCCGCGCCCAGACACGGCGCAACGGGAAAGGATTGCCGTATGACACAGCCGCTAGCCGCCCCGGGCCCGGCCGGGATGAACCGCAAGCAGCGCCGCCAGGCCGCGAAGCGGGCCAAGGCGGCGCGGCGTGGCAGCTCTCCGGAGGCGGGCTCAGCCTCGACGGCCCAGCTACAGCAGGCCATAGACTTGCACGGTGCGGGCGCTCTCGAGGCCGCCGAGGCGAGCTACCGACAAGTTCTGGACGACGAGCCGCGGAACGAACGGGCTCTGCAGATGCTGGGCACCCTGTTGTGCCAAACCGCTCGTCATGAGGGCGCCATTCCGCTGTTGCAACGGGCAGCCGAGCTGATGCCGGCCACGTCCGAGATCTGGAACAATCTCGGTGCGGCCTGTGTCGCCGCCGGCCAGGTGCAAGAGGGCGAAGGTCATTACGAGAAGGCCGTCGCGCTGAGTCCCGACTATGCCGATGCCCATCGCAATCTTGGCTTCATTCGCCTTCAGCAGCACCGCTTCGGTGAGGCGCGCGACCACCTGGAGAAGGCGCTGTCCGGCCATGCCCAAGACCCAGCGGTGCTCGCACAGATCGCGGATGCCAGCTACGCGCTGAGCGACTTTGAAATAGCCGCCGACTACTACGGCCGAGCCCTCAGCCTCAAGCCGGACGACCCGAACTTGCTACAGCGAATGGCCCTGGTACTGACCGCCGCGGCACGCTACGCGGAGGCGCTGCCCTACCTCTCCAAGGCGATCCCAGCCAACCCCACTTCGAAGGATCTTCAACGGTCTCTGGAGCTGGTCTTACACGCGGCTCCACCGGACGGCTACCTGCCCGACTTGGAGCCGGCGCTGGTCGTCTGCTTCGACTCGCCCTATTTGACCTATCGCCGAATCGCCGGCTTCGCCACCCAACAGATCAGGCTCAAGTACCACCACCAGGCCCGCGTGGAGCGCAGCGAGGAGGCTTCCGCCCAGGCCAGCAGCGGCAGCACCACGCTGCACATGGATGGCCTTCTCGCCGATCAGCTCCTCCTCCGCCTACTGCGAAAGACGATCAACATCGATCCAAGTTTCGAGCCCTTTCTCACTGCAATTCGGCGCGCCCTGCTGTTCTCGGCCTGCCAGCAGCCCGCCATTTCACCGCCAGCCATGGCCTTCATGGCAGCGCTTGCCAGCCAGTGTCATCACAACAGTTACGTTTTCTATGCGGGACCCGACGAGGTCGAAGCGACCGAGCGGCTAATCGCCGAGATCGACAAGCAACTGGACCACTATGGAAATCTCGATACCGCGCTTGAAACCAAGCTCGTCCTGGTGGCTATGTATCGGCCGCTCAACCACCTGCCGCACCACGAGGCGCTGGAGCGCATTCCAAAAGATTCCTGGTCGGACGAAATCCGGCCACTGATCGAACTCGCCCTGCTGGATCGTCTGGAGGAGGCCAGTATCAGCAGCGAGATCCAGTCGATCGTGGAAATCGAAGACGAGGTTTCCCGCGCCGTCCAATCGCAGTACGAGGAAAACCCCTACCCGCGCTGGATTGGCATGCCCGACGTGGAACCCTGCGGCTTTGCCGATCTTCTGCGAAGCCAGTTCCCAGATTTCGAGCCTCCGGCCTTCCTGGACGAGGAGATCGATGTGCTCGTGGCGGGCTGCGGCACCGGACAGCATCCGATCTCGGTGGCAAGGCTCTACAGGAACGCGCGTTTAACTGCCGTTGACCTGAGCCGGGCCAGTCTAGCCTATGCAACGCGCATGGCGCAGCGGCTCGGCGTGACAAACGTCGAGTTCTACCAAGGCGACATCCTGGGCCTAGCAGGCCTGGAACGACAGTTCGCGGTGATCGAGTCCTCCGGCGTCCTGCACCACATGCGCGATCCTGATGCCGGCCTGGCGAGCTTGACTGGGCTACTGCGACCCGGCGGCCTGTTCAAGCTCGGCCTTTACAGCGAGCTGGCCCGCCAGGGCGTAGTCGCTGCCCGCACGCGCATCGCCGAACTGGGGCTACCGCCCAACGTCGACAACATCAGGGCCTTTCGGCGCGCTGTCCTTGCGGGTCAGGAACTCCCGGGTACCGATCTCACCAGCTTCAGCGACTTCTACGACCTGGATAGCTGCCGCGATCTGATCTTTCACGTGCAGGAACATCGCTTCACCATCCCTCTCCTGCGCGACTTCCTCGCGCGCCAGTCGCTCCGCTTCATCGGCTTCTTCTTCCCCGAGGGAAGCCGCATCGATGGATTCTGCGACATGTTCCCGAGTCCGGGTTCTGCTGGCGATCTCGACTGCTGGCAGGAATTCGAGGAGGCCAATCCTTCGACCTTCCATGGCATGTATCAGTTCTGGTGTCAGAAGCCCCTGTAGGATCTATTGCCGCGGTCCCGCCGTTAACGTCCGCGAAAGGATATTTCTTGCCGCCGAGGAAGCGACAGGTGGCAATTCTTGCCGGGTAGGCGGCAGAAACTGCCTAGTCGAACCGGCGGCGCTCTCCGATAAAGCCTTGAAAACACAACAAACGACGCGATTGGCACCGCACTTGCAACGAGGGCCGCGGGGTAGTGGGCCTAGCCTGCTGCGACCGCGGAGACAGGTAGTCTCCATCGGCATGTAGTCGAAACACTTGATCCATGTAGGAGAACACGATGCCTCTCAATATTATTTCCAACTTTGCTGCCCAGGTTGCGCACCGGAATCTGTCCATGTCGGACCGCGGTGCGTCCGGTTCGGTCGCCAAGATTTCGGCCGGCACCCGCGTTCTGGGCGCCCGTGACGACGCCGCGGCCCTGGCCATCGGCTCGCGTCTGCGGGCTGAGGTTGCTGCCCAGCAGCAGGCCAGCGTTAACGCTGGTCAGGCCGTCTCCATGCTGCAGATCGCCGATGGTGCGATGTCGCAGATCAACGACACCCTGGTCCGCATGAAGTCCCTGGCTGTGCAGGCTGGTTCCGATCAGTTGGGCTCCGTCGAGCGCGGTCTGATCGACACCGAGTTCCAGCAGCTCCTCACTGAAATCGAGCGTATTGCCCAGGACACCGAGTTCAACGGGCAGTCGCTGATCAACGGCGGGACTCTCTCGACCCTGGTCAACGCGGCCGACCCGGGCACCAACGGCATCTCGTCGATTTCCTTCGACAACTCGGTGCAGAACGAGGAGGTCTTCCAGTACAGCTACAACGCCACTGGCGAGATCCTTACGGTCACCAAGCTGGCGGTCGACGGCTCCACCACCAACACCGCGACCGACATCGTGACCAGCCAGCAGGCGACCAACAATCTGACGCTCGCGCTGGCAGACGGCACGAATGCTGACGACGTCTTCACCTATAGCTATGCTCAGGCTACCGAGCAGCTTACTGTGACCAACCAGCGGACTGGTGAAAACGCGACGATCGACATCACCGATCAGTTCAACGCGGCCTTCGGTTCTGGGGTCAACGTCATCACCACGGGCAACACCCTGGCGGTCGATTTCGCGTCCCTTGGCGTTACCGTGACCCTCGATGACAACTTCGACCGGACGGCCGCCCTGCCGGATGCCGCCAACGCGGTTGCCTCTGGTGCCAACCTGACGACGGCAAACGAAAGCTTTGCTTTCAGCACTGGCGTTACCTCGACGGCGCTCAACAATTTCCTGACGTCTTTGGGTAACGCTTACGATGCCTCCACTGGTATCGCCACCATCGCCGCGACTGCGTCTCTCACCAACAACAATACCGTCATCACCGGTATCGCGGGCATCAACTTCGGCTCTGGTGTGGGCAACAACCACACGGTCGCCGACGGCAATGCCGCGACGGTCACCATCACCGATGGAACCACCGGTCAGGCGATCGGTGTCCTCACCGCCGACTTTACCGCGACGGCGGACGGCGCGACGACCCTCACCATCGACTTCGGTCCGGCGGTGCGGAACGTCCAGACCAACACCTCCGGTTCGGACGAGACCGTCAACGTTGACCTGACGGCCTCGATCGACGCGGTGGCCGGTACGGGACAAAACCTCTCGTTCGACCAAACGGTGGATGTCAGCATCGATCAGTTCGGCGTGTCCCTCACGCTGGACAAGGGCTTCGACCGCACCGTCAACATCACCACGACGACGGGTACGGTCACCGAGTCCTCCACGCCGTTGGCCACTGCCAGCTTCGCGACCAACAGCGGGTTCCTCAATGCCGATGTCTACGATGCCCTCCTGAACCTGGGCTACAACAGCACCACCGGCATCGGCTACAACGCCAACACCGGCATCCTCAGCCTGCAGGTCGAGGACGTTGGTGCGGTGGTTCGCCTGAACGGCCTGGCCGGCATCAGCTACGACAACGGCGTTGCGGGCGAGAACTCGGCCGACTTCGCCGGCACCACGGCCACGACCGACATCGCGATCACGCTGGCCGATGGCAGCAAGGTCTCGCTCGGTGATCTGACCGGCACCTACACCGCCGGTGCGGACGAGACCGGTCTGGTGAACATCCAGCTCGGCGCTGGCGTGTTCTACAACTCGGTTGACACCAATGCCCTGACCAACGACTTCACCTTTAAGATCGGAACGGGCAACGAGACCTTCGACCGCATCACGCTGTCGCTCAACTCGGTCAACCAGCAGGCCCTTGCCATCAACGGCCTGGACGTGACCACGGCCGCCAACGCGGATTCGGCGTCGACGTCGATCTCTTCGGCGATCACCACGCTGAACACCGCGCGGGCCAACGTGGGTGCCTTCCAGAACCGTCTCGACATCGCCTCGTCAAACCTGGCGACCGCGACGGAGAACACGGAAGCCGCTCGGAGCGCCCTGCTCGACCTGGACGTTGCTCAGGAGATGACGACTTTCACCTCCAAGCAGATCCTGGTGCAGGCCGGTGTCTCCATGCTGGCCCAGGCCAACCAGCTGCCGCAGAACTTGCTGCGTCTGCTGCAGTAATCCGAACTTCGGGTCCGGGGAGGGGCTTCCCTCCCCGGCCCACTTTCGGATCGCGGACCCTGATGGGGCCGCACTCGAGGTCACCAGAGCTGTAGGTTTAGGAACTGTTAACCGCATTTGTTGGCGGGGGGTCATGGCCATCAAGTACGAGCTAAACAAGGAGCCATTGCGCGCCACTGGACGCTCAGACGATGGAGCTTCGAAACATAACCCCGATCGCGGCCAGCACTGCAGCCGGGCCGCAGACGACGAACACGGCGAAGCAGCCGGAGCGCGGGAAATCCGCGCAGAAGGCCGAGCTGCGCCAGGAACTGACCGGGCCCCTGGCCCAAAAGGTCCTCGAGGACGTCGGCATCAAGCCGGCCGAGATCGACCGCTATCGGGTCCAGCTCGATATCGACGGCGATACCGGCCGGGTCATTGCCGAGGTGCGGAACAAGGAGTCCGGCGAACTCGTGACCGAGGTTCCCTCTCGCACGTTGCTGCGCCAAGCGGCCATGCTCAAGGAATCTCTTGGCATGATTCTTGATACGCCGGCCTAGCCAGATCCCAGGTAACGCCTAGCCGGCAGAGGCTGACCAAGAGAGCCGTCATGGTTGAAAACATCAACGTCAACAATATCAATGTCGACGACAATGGCCGGGTCACCTTTTCCGGTCTTGGTTCCGGCATCGACTTTGCGACGGCCGTCGATAACATCATCGCGGCGCGGCGCATCCCGGTCGACCGCCTGGAAGCCAAGGTCACGACGAATACCGATAAGATCGCCGCGTTCGACGAACTCCGCGGACTGATGAACAGCTTAAAGAGCTCGCTCAATGCCCTGCGCGGGCAGGTCACCTTCGGCGGCGCCGGCAACATTTTCCAGGCCAAGGAGGTTTTTGCCTCCAGCAGCAGTGAGAGCGGCACGCCCTCGGCCGCCGGCAACCTGATCGGCGTCAGCGTCACCAATGCCGCGACCACCGGCAGCCACACCATCGAGGTGCTGCAGATCGCCGAAGCGCACAAGATCAGCACCGCTTCCGCGGTCTCGCTGAGTGACGATCTGGGCCTGGCTTTCGGTGGCGCCTCGGGGTCGATCGACGGCAGCTTCGAGATCAACGGCCGCCTGATCGAGGTCCAGTCGACCGACACGCTGGTCGATCTGGCGGACCGCATCAACACGGCCAACAGTGGCGACAACGCCTCCGGCGTCTCCGCTTCGATCGTCTCGGTCTCGAGCAACGACCACGTCCTTGTGCTGACCGCGGACGAGACCGGCAAGTCCATCGCCATCACCAATGCGCGGCAGACTTCGGACCTGGTTGCCGACAACACGGCACAGCTCGACAGCTACACCAGCGTCACCGGCACCGGAAACACCTTCGAGATCCGCGACGCTGCCGGCGGCCTGATCGGGACTGTCACCTACGACAACACCGATACCTTGGCGACCCTCGACACCAAAATCGACGCGATCTCCGGGGTGACCGCCAGCGTCATCCAGGACGGGTCGCAGTACCGCCTCGAGATCGTCTCCGACGACGGCAGCACGATTCAGCTGACCAACGACAGCCTGGGCGCCAACGGCGTGATCGCCGGACTGGGCTTTCCCGGCGACGTGCTGGCCGATCTCGGGATCTCCAGCGACGGTGGTACCACCTTCACGACCGAGCTGCGCGCCGCGCAGTCCGCCAGATTTCGCGCCGACAGCCTGATCGACACATCGGCCTCGCAGAGCGTTGCCGTGGCCACTGCGGACACGGACTTCAACCAGACCGGCAACATCGGCATCGAACTGCCGGATACGACGACCCACAACGTCGCGGTGCTGGCGACCGATTCGCCGAACGACCTGGCAACCAAGATCAACAACGACGCCACCCTGCAGGCAGTGGGCATTTCCGCCAGCGCCATTCAGGACGACGACGGCAACTTCCGGCTGGAGATCCGGCAAAGCGACCTGACGACGACCGACAGCCCGGGCGTTCTGGCGGTGCGCTCGAACGACCCGGCGGTCGACACCGTCGGCGTCAGCGGCAACCTGACCTTCGCCTTCGGAGCCAACCAGATCAAGCAGATCGCCGTCGCTAGCGGCGACACGCTGAACGACGTGCGCGATGCGATCAACGCCGACGTCGATTTGCAAACCGCTGGCGTCACCGCCTTGGTGGTCGCCGACGGCAGCCAGTTCAAGCTGGTCATTCAGCACGACGCCACCTTGAATGCCACGGGCCCGGCCGGCCTTGGCCTCGCCACCCCCGAGCTGGTGATCGAGCGGACCAGCAACACGGTCGATGACCTCTTCACCGGCATGACCATCAGCCTGTTCCAGGCCGAGGTGGGAACCGACATCAAGCTGGACGTGGAGCAGAACCTGACCGGCGTTCGGGACGCGATCACCGGGTTCGTAGACTCCTACAACGCGGTAAAAAGCTTCATCAATCAGCAGGGACTGGTCGACGAGACGACCGGTGGACCCGCCGAGGACGCCGGCCCCCTGTTCGGCAATCCGGCACTGGCCACGATCGAGCAGAACCTTTCGTCGATCCTCGGTGGCGGCGCCGAGGGCCTGAGCAGTGGTTTCCAGGTGCTGCGGGAGATCGGTATCGACTTCACCGACAACGACAGCCTGACCGACCCGCTTCTGGCGGATACGCTGGAGGTCGACGACGCCACGCTTGACGAGGCTCTCCTGAACAAGACGGAAGAGGTCCGCAAGCTCTTCGAGTTCGATTTCACCTCATCCGACCCGCGCGTCGCGGTCCTCGGTTTCACCGGGCAGACCCAGGTGAAGTCCGGCGGCTATACGCTGGACGTGACCTATAGCGGCGGCAAGATCACCGCCGCGACCCTCGACGGCGTCACCGACTCCCTGACGATCAACGGCAGCGTGCTGACCGCGACCGACAAGACCGGCGCCAACGGCCTCTCCTTCATCTATACCGGCACGGCCTCCGCCTCCAACATCAACCTCGATTTCTCCCAGGGCATCGCCCACGACCTCTTCTTCGAGATCGACCGAATCCTGGACAACGAGGTCGGCACCCTGGAAACCGAGGTCGATAACATAAATGGGCAAACCGAGCTGACCCAGGAGCGGATCGACACCATGCTGGAACGCCTGGAGCTGCAGCGCCAGAATTTGCTCGAGCGCTTCATCGCCATGGAGGCGGCCCTCTCGTCCATGAACAACACGATCGAAACGATTCGCCAGCAAGCCGAGGCGCTCAATCAGAACCGCTGATCGCGTTAAGCCTCTCGAAAGGCGCCCTTTCTACAATCCTCGCAGATATTTTTTTCACCGATTTCGCCCCGGGGAGACTTGCGTGAGCCGCACAGCGCTTCAGGTCTACGGCACCCAGCAAGTGATGACCAGCTCGCCGGTGAAGCTGATCGCCCTGCTCTACGACAAGGCTATCATCTCGCTGAAGGAGGCGATCCAGGCGATCGAGAACGGCGAGGTCGAGAAGCGCTGGAAGGCCAACAACAAGGCAATCGAGATCCTCACCCACCTGACCAACACGCTGGACCACGCCAACGGCGGCGAGGTCGCCGGCAATCTGGACCAACTTTACGATTTCATGCTGGCCCGCCTGCTCAACGTCGATCTGAAGAACGATCCGCAGCCTGCGCGGGAAGTCATCGACCTGTTGCAGCCCTTGCGCGATGCTTGGCATCAGCTGGCGGAAGAGATGCCCCAGGGCGCCGCCCAGCCGACGGCGCAACCCGGCGCGCAACCAAGCGCTGCGACTACTAGTGCAGCGCGCCTGCCGGACAGCCAGGACCCGGCCGAGACCGAAGCGCCGGCGACCAAGCCCATCAACCTCTCTGCCTAGGTTTTCCGCCGTCGCCGCGGCCCGGAGCCTTGCTCCCAGGCTGCCCCTTACCCAATTCGCCCTCCCGAATCGTCCGAGCCTGATCGGAACCGGCTGATGGCGCACGCCTAGCGCCGCCCAAAGTCCTGACAGGCCCCGTTCGGGGCACAAACTGCCGACCCGGCCAAGCAAAGATTGCCGAGACTCCCGGCCAGAGTTTGGCACAGTGCCAACAACGCTAAAATTTTCTCCAATAAATCATTGAGTTACGGAAAATCGGCGGCTTGGCACGGCGGTTGCTCCTATGGGCTAGCTACTACGTGACATGACGTCCGCAAGGCTCCGACGCTCCGTTTGGCCGATCAACGGCCTGGGACCAAGAAGATGGCGCCGCCCCGGACATGACCTCGCCGCAGGAAGCGGCAGGACACTGAAAGGACCGCAGGAGACCGTATCATGGCTCTGAATGTCATCTCCAACTTCGCCGCGAACGTGGCGCACCGGAACCTTATGAAGACGGACATGGAAACGACGCGGTCGCTCGCCAGGTTGTCGAGCGGCAAGCGCGTCCTGACCGCCAAGGACGACGCCGCCTCGCTGGCCATCGGTTCGCGGCTCCGCGCCGAGGTGGCTGCCTTGCAGGCCGCCCGGGTCAACGCCGGACAGGCCGCGTCCATGCTGCAGGTCGCCGACGGCGCCATGTCGCAGATCGACGACATCCTGGTACGGATGAAATCGCTGTCGATCCAGGCCGGCTCCTCGCAGTACGGCGATGTCGAGCGCAGCCTGATCGACGCGGAGTTCCAGCAGATCCTTCTGGAAATCACCCGTATCGCCGAGGACACCGAGTTCAACGGCAACCAGCTCCTCGACGGCGGCGAGCTCAGCCAGCTCGGCACCGGCAGCGACCCGAGCACCGATGGCGTCAGCGATCTCGCCTTCGACTCGACGGTTGGGGACGGCGCGGTCTTCCAGTACAGCTACAGCTCGACCGACGAGATCCTCACGGTCACCAAGCTGGGCGTCAGCGACGTGACCAACAACGCCGCGAAGGAGTTGGTGAATCGCACCGATCTGAGCTTCAGCTTCGACGGATCGGTCGCCAACAACGCCGTGTTTGCCTACTCCTTCGATCAGACCACCGATCAGTTCACGGTGACCAATCGGACCACGGGTGACTCGGCGACGATCGATGTAACCCAAGCCTATCAGAATGCCTTCGGCGCCGGCGTAACGACGGTCCCGGCAGGGCAGAGCCTCGACGTCACCTTCAACACGCTGGGCGTGACGGTGACATTCGAGCAGGGCTTCGACTTCACGGCTGCCGTTGCGGCAACGACCGACGCCGCCAGCACGGTGGGTGGCGAGTGGACCATCGCCAACGGCGCCACGGCTGTCACCTATGCTACTGGCCTGTCCGATGCCGCTATCACGGCGCTCAACGCGCTACTCACAGCCGGGCAGATCGACCTGCAGTCAACTGCTGCCGGCGGCGCCACGGTCGCGCTCGATGCCGACGCGAACTTCGCCTTTGGAATCAACGGCGGTGCAGCGGGGGCGCTCAACGTCGCCTCCAGTGACCTTGTGGCGGCCAACAGCGTCCAGATCTATATCGATGTCGACGGCGACGGCACGGCCGAGACACAGGTGGCCAGCGTCGATACGACCGGCGTCGCCTTTGTCGGTAACGGCGCCACCGGTGCCATGCGGCTCGACTTCAATCAGCGGGTTTCCAACACCCAAACGATCGATGCAGCCCAGGACCAGGCCGTTCAGGTGGACCTGACCGCCGATCTCGACGCGACGGCGGGCACCGGGCAGAATCTGTCCTTCGACGAGACGCTGGATGTGGATATCCAGCAGTTCGGCGTCACTCTGACCCTGGACAAGACCTTCGACCGGACCAACAACCTGACCGGCACGATTGGCTCCGTCGGCACGACCCTGCCGACCGGCGTGACGAATGCCAGTTTCGCGCCGAACACCACCTTCTTCACCGACGATGTCTTTCAGGCTCTGCTGGACCTCGGTTTCGACAGCGCAACGGGCGTGGGCTACAACCCCATCACCGGCGTGCTGTCCTTGCAGGTCTCGGACGACACGGCCGGTGCCGGTGGTAACGTCACGCTGGATGCGCTTCCGGGCGTCAGCTTCGGCTTCGGCGACGGCAACGCAACCGGCGACCTGACCGGCACGGCGACGGCGACCCAGGTCTCCATCACCCTACCGGACGGCAGCACGGTCCTGCTCGGCACCCTGACCGCCGACTATGTCAACACCGGCGGCGGTATCCTGGGCACCGTCGATGTCCAGCTCGGCCGCGGCGTGTTCTTCAACACGGTCAACCCCGATGCCGGCGTCACCGAGTTCACCTTCAAGATCGGCACCGGCAACGAGCCGGAGGATGATGTCACCATCAACTTCAATGCTGTCGATGCGACCGCGCTTGGGCTAAATGGTGTGAACGTCTTGACCGAGGAGAACGCCGATTCTGCCTCCGTGTCGATCAGCAACGCGATCGCGACCCTGAACACCGCGCGGGCGAACATCGGTGCCCTGCAGAACCGGCTCGACATCGCCTCCTCGAACCTGGCTGTCTCCATGGAGAACACGGAGGCCGCGCGCAGTCAGCTGCTCGACCTCGACGTGGCGCAGGAGATGACTGTGTTCACCTCCAAGCAGGTGCTGATGCAGGCGGGCGTTTCCATGTTGGCCCAGGCCAACCAGCTACCGCAGAACCTGCTGCGTCTGTTCCAGTAAGCCCAACCTTTTCACTTCCCCGTTTCGCCTCTTCCGCGGCTCAAGCCGCGGAGGCAGGCGACGACAATGGAGAACCGTCATGCTCGCCCACCTGTCCCCCGACCGCCGCGACGAAGCCGAGACCGCTGCACCCGGACGCCTCATCGTGTTGTTTTACGATCAGGTCGCCGACAATCTGCACACCGCAATCAGCGCGATCGCCCGCAACGATATCCAGGAGCGCTGCAATGCGGTTAACGCGGCCATCGAGCTGCTTGGCGACATGCTGCAGTGCTTTTCGCTCGATGCCGATGACGAGATAGTCATCAACCTGGAGCAGATCCACACCTTCCTCATCGCGCGGCTACCGCAGGTCAACTTCCACAACGATGCGAAATTCGCGGCCGAGGCCATTCGTCTGCTCAGGCCGATCCGAGACGCCTGGGCGGTCGCCGACAAAGTCGAACGCGAGGCGGCAGAGAAGGTCCATCCCGTAGCCTTCGGAACAGCCGGCAAGGCACGCCCGAAGCTCAAGCTGGTGCGCCCGAGCCTCTGACCTTTCAAGACACGTCTTCCACCCAGACCGCAGCCTTTGCTGAGCCCGACCCATGCTGGACTTGCTCGCGATCGATCCGAATAGGCCGACCCCACCGGCGCAGTCCGGAAGGAAGGTCGCATCGGGCGGCGACTTCCTCTCCGAGCTGCTCGGCACGAGCGGAGCGGTGGAACACGATACCGAATCGCCTTCTGGCGACGATTTGGGGGCTTCGGATGCCGGCATGAGGGAGCCGGCAGCTCCGGAGCAGGCCTCGCCTCCTGCGGACGACCCATCGCGCGACGAGCCGGCGGATGCCGGCGTTCGCGATGATCGGACGCAGGAGGCGGAGGACTCCCCAGCCGACCGAGACGACGCAACTGAAACGGCCGCCCAGACACGCGATCAGCAGAAGCAGGATGGCGCCGGGGACAGCGCGGAAGACCATAGCGGTCAAACAACCAAGCAAGTGGCCGGCGACAGATCCGCAGATGCATCGCCTGCCGCCTCGGCGGCCAGGGGTGATCAGATCCCTCTGACTCCGGAGAGCTCATCGACCGCCCAGACTACACAGGCCACGCAGACCGGGCAGCCCGCCGCAGCAGGTGTAGAGCCGACGCCGGGCGGCGTGGCGGCCTCGGAAACGACGCCGGTCAGCACCCCCGCTGTCACTCCGACCGAGCCAACCGGCGAGGCCGTGGCGGCCCAGGCTCCGACAACGGGAGCAGGCGTTGCCGAAGGAGCGGTCACCCAGGCCGGAGTCACCGCCGCGTCGACGGATCGGCTCTCCCAGAAGCCGCAGCAGATCGATGATCGGCCGCCGGCCGATGGGCTGGCAGAGGGTGCCGCGCCGACCGCCGATTCCCTGTCATCGGACGTCGGCGATGCAACGGCCGAGACGGCACGCAAGGCCTCGACGGCTCCGGCAACGCAGGGCGAAACGGCGCCAAGCGAGACGGTCGCCAGCGCCACCGCACCGACAGTGACCGCCGCAGCTCAGCAGACCGCCAAGACCGATGGCAAGAAGGGCAGTAGCCGGGGCGCGACGCCCGCGAGCAACGGTGCGGCACCCACACCAGACCCTGGCCAGGCCGGCCAAGCAGCAAACAGCGGCCAGGCGGCACAGAACGCGACAGCTCTGGCGGAGCAGCTCGCATCGACGACGGCTGCCGGTCGCAGCTTCAGCGCGCTCGTGCAGGGCATGGCCGCGAACGGCGGCGATGTGCCGACGCCCTTGCAATCCGCCGGTGGCGAAGCCGCGCCAACGCTGTTTCAAGCCCAGCGGCTATCCGCGGGCAGCGGCCTTGACCGCACGAGCGGCCTGACTGGTCGCACCGCGGCGACCAGCCCCAGCGGCCAGGTCGCGGTCCAGATCCAGAAAGCCGTCACGGCCAAGCTGAGCCGCTTCAGCATCTCGCTGGAACCGGCGGAGTTGGGGCGGGTCGACGTGCGATTGGAGTTCGTCCGCGATGGACAAGTGCGCGCCATGGTCACCGTGGAGCGGCCGGAAACCCTGGAGCTCCTGCAGAAGGATGCCCAGGGCCTGGAGCGCTCGCTGCGGGATGCCGGGGCCAACACGAAGGAGCTGAGCCTCAGCTTCGATCTCAGCGGCGACAGCCGACGCGAGACCGCGCGTAACGACGGCGGATCCACCGCATCGAATGGCGGCGCCGATGACGAGACGGCAGACGGCGAAGAGGCCGTCGCCGAGCAACAAGAGTCCAGCCGGCGGATCGACGGACTGGTCGACATTCAGGTCTAGTGCAGACCCTGGACGGAAGAGGATCCGAACATGGAAGCAGTAAGAGAACCAATAAACGGCGTGCCCTTCAAGGAACCCTCGAACAGTGCTACCGGTGGCACCTCGCTGGCAGAGGACTTCGACAACTTCCTGGCTCTGCTCACCACCCAGCTCGAGAACCAGGACCCTCTGTCGCCGCTCGATACGACCGAGTTCACCAACCAGCTGACCCAGTTCGCCCAGGTCGAGCAGTCGATCAACACCAATAGCAAACTGGACCAGCTGCTCGCCCTACAGGGCCCGACCCAGTTGACCAACGGCGTGGCCTACATCGGCAAGGTCGTCGAAGCGCCCGGCGACGTCCTGCTGCTGCAGGGGGGCCAGGCCAAGATGACTTACGCGCTAGCCGAATCCTCGGTGAGGACCAACATCACCATCCTCGACGAGCGCAACAACGTGGTCGATGTCATCTCCGGCAACACGGCCGCCGGTCCGCACATCTTCGAGTGGGATGGAACTGATGCAGACGGCGATCCCTTGCCAGACGGCGCCTACCGGGTGCTGGTGACACCGCTCGATGGCGCAAACAAGACCATTGAGTCCGCCACCTCGACCTTCGGCAAGGTCACCGGTATCGAGAGCGATAACGGCAAGCTATCTCTGGTCCTAGGGCCGATCAGCGTCGATCTGGACGACGTCGTTTCGGTCCACGAGCCGACGGAACCGGCAGCTGAAGATACTGACAGTTAGTCAAACAGAAACAAGCTACGGCCATCTGCCGCAGCAAATTCTCATCGATCTACAGATCGAAGGCTGAAGGAGAGCAAGGTATGACCATCTTCGGTGCAATGAATGCAGGCGTTTCCGGGCTCAGTGCACAGGCTCAGGCCATGGGCATGATCGCCGACAACATCGCCAACGTGAATACCATCGCCTACAAAGGCGTCGAAGCTCGCTTCTCCACCCTGGTGACGGTCGAGCCGACCCGCACCTTCCATACACCGGGCGGCGTCCGCTCGAACCGCTTCCAGGAGATCGACCAGCAAGGCTTGCTGCAGTCGAGCCCGTCGAAAACCGATCTCGCCATCGCCGGCAACGGCATGTTCGTGGTGCGTGAGCAGGCGGCTGCGACCGGCAGCGAGTTCCTCTTCACTCGGGACGGGTCGTTCATTACCGACACCAACGGCAATCTCATGACCACGACCGGCAACCTCTTCCTGCAGGGCCTGCGCTTCGACAGCTCCGGCAATCTGCCGACCCTCGCCTTTGCCAATCTGGAGACGGTCAACATTCAGGGCCTGAGCGTCACTGCCGAGCCCACCACGACCATGGATATCGCGGCCAACCTGCCGGCCGACGACCCGATCGGCACGGTTCACCAGATCACGCTGCCGCTGTTCGATTCCCAGGGTACGCAGCAGACCATGGACTTCTTCTACGTCAAGACCGCGACCGACACCTGGGCCTTGACGGGATCGCCGTCGGGCGCCAATACCCGCTTCGCCTCGAACGACACGACGACGGCGGCCCTGGCGGCGAGCCGGCTGGCCACCGAGGCGAACTTCACCTTCAACAGCTCGACCGGCAACTTCTTCGGTGCGGTGCAGACCGGTGCCGGCGACATCACGGTCACCAAGACCTCTTCGAGCAACGTCAATGTCAGCATGGTTATCGGCAACGATACCTTCGAGGCGAACTTCACCATCCCCAACGCGCTGACCGACGTCACGAACTTCACCTACGGTTCCGCCACCACAACGACTACCGGCGCGACCGTACCGGCAATCAACGGCGCCTATACCGCCGCCAGTGCCGCTGTCACACCAGGCTCGCCGCATTCGATCGCTATCAACATCGGCGGCACCGTCTACACGGCGACGGTGCCCCAGGTCGGCGGCAATGACGTGACCGGCGCGACGGTGCTCAACTTCGTCAACGGCAACGACACGATCACCCTGAACCTGACCGGCGCATCCTCCTACGACCTCGACCTGCCGGGCCCGGGCGCCGGCACCGAGGCGCAGTTTGAGGCGGATCTCAATGCCGCTCTCCTCGGCCTGACCTTCAACAGCGGCTCGATCGTCGACGGCGTAAACGACCTGGCACCGGCCGGAACGCTGACCCTGACGGCCTCCGGCGGCCAGACACTTCTGCTCGACATTCCGGCCGGCGGCGCCTCCTACGACCTTTCGGCCGACGCCGACATGGCCACGCTGGATACCAACCTCACCGCCGCCCTGAACGGCGTGGTCCTGAACAACAACACGACCGGCTTCCGCATGGCCAATATCGGTTTCAATGCTGGCGGCCGGCTCAACTCGATTACCGCACTGAATGCACCCTTCATCTCGGTCAACGCGAGTGACGAGATCGAGTTCTTTATGGACTTCGACAACAACGCGGCGACCGACATCACGGCCGACCGCAACCAGATCACGCTCAACCTGGGCACCTTCGGTCAGCTCGACGGTTTAAAGCAGTTCGCTGGTGATTTCTTCGTCGCCCAGACCGATCAGGACGGCAAGCGCTTCGGTAACTTCAGCACCCTGGAGATTTCCGAGGAAGGCGTCGTCACGGCGGTCTTCGACAACGGCGAGCGGACCGACATCTATCAGCTGGCCATCGGCAACTTCGCCAACGTCAACGGCCTGGAGCCGCGCTCCGGCAATGCCTTCCAGGAGACCGACTTCTCCGGTCAGGCGCAGCTCCTGCTGCCGACCACCGCCGGCGCCGGCGCGATTGCCTCGGGCGCCCTGGAATCCTCGACCGTCGATATCGCCGAGGAGTTCACCAAGATGATCGTCACCCAGCGGGCCTACTCGGCAAACGCCAAGATCATCACCACGGCCGATGAAATGCTCGAGGAGCTATTGCGAATTCGATAATCAGTTCAGCCCCTTATCTGGTGCCTCGCGGCCCGACTGCCACTTCCGTGCAGTTGGGCCGCCTTTTTTATTAAGGTTAAACAATCCTTGCGATCACTGAAATTAGTCTTAACTTCCCGATTTAGCGATTTATAAAGGCGACGAGGCTATTCTTCTTGTCAACTATTAGCCTTTTGGCATGGAGAATAGTTAATGGTGTCAGAAAGCCCAGGTAGGCTTGCGAGTGCGATTGGACCGGCAGGAGAGCCGCTGACCGTTGACGACCTCCCTCCCCCCGATACAAAGCGGTGGGTGATCCGGCGGAAGGCGGAAGTGGTGACGGCGGTTCGCTGCGGCCTCATTTCGCTGGAAGAGGCCTGCGAGCGCTACAAGTTGTCGGTCGAGGAATTCCTCTCCTGGCAGCGCTTAATCGACAAGCACGGGATGCGCGGCCTGCGCACGACGCGTTTGCAGCAGTATCGCCGCACGTCCCAGGACGAGCCGATTCCCATCGCGGAAGGCACGCCGAAAGGCCAGACTTCCTAGTGCTCGACACGACCGGGATAGCGTCCCATCCCGGTCGGCGTTCGCAGCTCACAGACTCTCCGTCCTCTTAGCGCCATCGCCTTCAACTCGCGGCAAAAAATACCTAGCGGCTAGGCAATTCTTGCCCGCCGTTAACGCCGCTTTTACCCCGACCTCGTAGCTTGATCAGGCGAGGCGCGGCAGACATGCATGTCGCCGTCGCTTCGGACTTACGGTCCCCTTCGGAACGCGACTTCCAGGACGGTCAAGCGTGAACGCCCTCATCGAAACCCTACGCAGTCTCGGCCCCGCGCGGCTTGCCTCCATGGCCGCCGTCGCGGCAGCGGTGCTGGCGTTCTTCATCTATCTGACCAGCCGCCTGACGGGGCCGGATTTGGCCCTGCTCTACGCCGATCTCGATAGCCAGGACAGTGGTGAGATCGTCTCCCGCCTGGAGCAGATGAACGTGCCCTTCAGCCTGGGGCCGAGCGGTGCAGCGATCTACGTGCCATCGGATCAGGTGGCGCGCCTTCGTGTTGCGATGGCCGAGGAGGGCCTGCCGAGCGGCGGCTCGATCGGCTACGAGATCTTCGACCGCTCCGAGGGACTGGGCACGACGAGCTTCGTGCAGAACATCAACCACCTGCGCGCGATGGAGGGGGAGCTCGCCCGTACCATCAAGTCGATCGGCAACGTAAAGCAGGCCCGCGTCCACCTGGTCCTGCCGCGCCGCGAGCTGTTCAGCCGCGAGCGCACCGAGCCCAGCGCGTCGATCGTCGTATCGATGCGCGGTGGTCGGCGACTCGACCGGCAGCAGGTGCGGGCGATACAGCACATGGTCGCGGCGGCTGTGCCCGGTCTGCAACCGCAGATGATTTCGATCGTCGACAACAAGGGCACGCTCCTGGCCCGCGGCGCCAACGACAGCGATCCCCAGGCCGCAGCCACGACCGCTGAGGAGATGCGCGTCGGCTACGAGAGTCGATTGGCTCGCACGGTCGAAGAGTTGCTCGAGCGCTCGGTCGGACCGGGCAACGTGCGGGCCGAAGTGACCGCCGAGATGGACTTCGATCGGGTCACCGAGAACGCGGAGATTTACGACCCGGACGGCCAGGTGGTGCGCTCGACCCAGACCGTCGAGGAGACCTCGGACGCCCAGGACAGCGAAGGGGCCGATCCGGTGACCGTCGGCAACAACCTGCCGAACGCCGGTCTGCCCGAGATCGGCGCCGCCGGCAGCCAGAGCCGTGCGGCGCGGACCGAGGAGACGGTCAACTACGAAATCTCGCGCACCGTAAAGACGCACGTCCGCGAGGCCGGCTTTGTTCGCCGGCTCTCCGTCGCCGTTTTGGTGAACGGACGCTTCGTGACCGGTGCCGAAGGCGAGCAGGTATACGAGGCGCGCTCCGAAGAGGAGTTGGAGCAGCTCGCCTCGCTGGCCCGCTCCGCCGTCGGCTACGACGAGGAACGTGGGGACACCATCGAAGTCGTCAACATGCAGTTCGTCGATGTCGACGCGCAGTTGGAGGAGCAGGCCGGCTACCTCTTCATGGGCCTGACCAAGGTCGACCTGATGCGCCTGGCGGAGTTGGTGGTGCTCGGCGTGATCGGCATCCTGGTCGTGCTGCTGGTCGTGCGGCCGATGATCCGGCGCCTGCTCGAGGCCGCGCCGGCCGAAGCAGGGACCACCGGCCGCCTAGATCTGCTGGCCGATCCAAGCGGCGCCCATCCGGCGCTCGTCGGACCCGACGGCATGGTCGGCTCGGCCGAGGCGCTGATGCAGCAGGATGGCGGGGGCGGGCTTCCGGCACAGCTCGCCGACGATGCCTCCGGCGGCGGCGACCTCGATCAGATGATCGATATGAACCAGGTGGAAGGCCGCGTGCGCGCGTCCGCGCTGCGTCGGATCAGCGAGATCGTCGAGAAGCACCCGGAAGAGACCGTCGCCATTCTGCGCGGCTGGTTGCACCAGGAAACCTAGCGGGGACGGCGGCAACCATGCGCGTACGTGAGGACTATCGCTCGCTGACCGGCCCTGAGAAGGCGGCCCTGCTGCTCATGTCCGTGGGCGAGGACAACGCCCTGCAGCTCTTCGAGCTGATGGACGAGGAGGAGATCAAGGAGCTGTCGCAGATCATGGCCGGTCTGGGCAACGTCAGCTCGCAGATCGTCGAAAAGCTGTTCATGGACTTCGCCGACAAGCTGACCAGCACGGGCTCCGTCGTCGGCAACTACGACAGCACCGAGCGCCTGCTCCTCAAGATCATGGACAGGGACAAGGTCGACTCCATCATGGAGGAGATCCGCGGGCCGGCCGGGCGCACCATGTGGGAGAAGCTGGCCAATGTGAACGAGACGGTTCTGGCCAACTATCTCAAGAACGAATACCCGCAGACCGTCGCCGTCGTCCTCTCGAAGATCAAATCGGAGCACGCCTCCCGGGTCCTCGCCATCCTGCCAGAGCCCTTCGCGCTCGAGGTCGTGATGCGCATGCTGCGCATGGAGTCGGTCAAAAAGGAGGTGCTCGACGACGTCGAGCGGACCTTGCGCAATGAGTTCATGTCGAACCTATCGCGCACCAACCGCCGCGACTCGCACGAGCTCATGGCCGACATCTTCAACTTCCTGGACAGCAACACCGAGAACCGCTTCCTCTCCGCCCTCGAGGAACGCAACCGGGACTCGGCCGAGAAGATCAAAGCCTTGATATTCACCTTCGAGGACCTCAGCAAGCTCGACCCGGGCGGTGTCCAGACCGTCCTGCGGCAGGCCGACAACGACAAGATAGCCCTCGCCCTCAAGGGCGGGTCGGAAACTGTCCGCGACCTCTTCTTCTCCAACATGTCGGAGCGCGCGGCCAAGATCCTCAAGGAAGACATGCAGGCCATGGGCCCGGTCCGCCTGCGCGACGTCGACGAGGCCCAGATGTACATCGTGCAGCTGGCCAAGGAGCTCGCCGCCAGTGGCGAGATCGTCATCGCCGACAACAAGGGCGACGACGAGTTGGTCTACTAGGAGCACTTGGCAGACTCATGGCCGGCTATCCCAGATTCCTCTTCGACACCAGCTTCGATCCGGAGCAAGAGAAGGCCGCGCGCGAAGCGGAGCTCGCCGCCGAGCGCGAGGCCGCGGAGGCCAAACCGCCGCCGCCGACCTTCAGCGAAGCGGAGCTGGAAGCCGCACGCGCAGAGGGCCTGGCGGCCGGCCGAGAAGCTGGTCGGCAGGAAGCCTTGCAAAGCTGCGAGCAGCGGTCGAGCGAGCTGCTCGCGACCTTGACACAACAGCTCGACGGGCTCGTTGCGGAACGGGCTGCCATGGCTGAGGAAGCCGAAAAGACGGCCACGACCATGGCGCTCGCAATCGTTCGCAAGCTGTTTCCCCGGCTGGCCGAGAGCCAAACGATGCCCGAGATCGAGGCGATCGTTATCGGTTGCCTCGAACGGCTCCGCGGCGAGCCGCGCATCGTTATTCGCGTTACGGACGACGTGCTCGACCTGTTGAGCGAGCAACTCACGGCTCTCACTAACCGTGACGGTTTCGAGGGCAAGGTGGTGCTGCTATCCGACGAAAGCCTCGCAGCAGATTCCGTGAAGGTCGAGTGGGCAGACGGCGGCGCGGAACGGGAAAGCGCGAAGACTTGGGCCGAGATCGACAAGATCATCGGTCGCTGCTTCGGCGAGGATGTGCCGGCCCGGGCCATGCAGTTGGCCGCCCGACGTGAGTTCGAGAAGGACGAAGCGGACGTTGGTGGCGAAACGGAGAGCGCCGCCGCATCACCAGACAGCGTTTCCTCCGCCACCAGTTCGCGCGCGACGCGCGAAATGGCCCAAACGGCGTGAGATCAACCGCGTACTCAGGAGGTCCGAGATGGACGACGAAGAAAGCCTGGATCTGACCGACCTCGACGGTGAGGCGGCCATGGCCGCCGCGATAGCGGAGCAGCAGGCGGAAGAGCCACTTCCGGAGCCAGACAAGGCGCCGACCAACGCCAAGGAGCTGGAAGCGGTTTACGACATTCCGGTTCAAGTCTCCGCTGTGCTCGGCAAGGCCAACATGCAGGTGAGCCAGCTCCTGAAGCTCGGCCGCGGCGCGGTCGTCGAGCTGGACCGCAAGGTCGGCGAGGCCATCGACATCTACGTCAACAATCGCCTGGTCGCGCGCGGCGAGGTGGTCGTGGTCGAGGATCGTCTGGGCGTGACCATGACCGAGATCATCAAGATGGAAACCTCCTAGACGGCCCCCCAGGGGACCAGGACCTAAGGGCGCCAGGACAGCGGCAGATGGCGAACATCAGCACGACACAGACGGATCAAGGACGAGGCTTCGGCGGCGGGGCGGCACTGCGCCCGCGCCTCGATCTCGCCACCTTGCTCGGCGTTGCTGGCGGCTTCTCGGTGATCGCCGCCGCCATGATGCTGGGCGGCTCGCTCGGCGCCTTCGTCGATCTACCGGCTCTGCTGATCGTCGTCGCCGGCACCTTCCTGGTGACCACCATCTCCTACTCGCTCGACGAGGTCCTGCGCGCCCAGAGCCTGATGGCGCGGGCCGTCGTCTACCACAGCGAGGCGCCCGCCACGGCCGCCCTGCGAATTCTCGGCTTCGCCGACGAAGCGCGACGCAACGGTGCCTTCACGCTGCAGAACCACTTGGGCAACCTGCGCCACAGCCGTTTCCTGCGCAACGCGCTGATCCTGATCGTTGACGGCACGCCCGCCGAGGAGATCGAAAAGGTGCTGAGCCGCGAGCTGCAGTCGACCGCTCAGCGCCACACGCGCTCGGCCGGCGTGCTGCGCCGCGCCGGCGAGGTCGCTCCGGCCATGGGGCTGATCGGCACCCTGGTCGGCCTGGTGCAGATGCTCGGCAACCTGGAGGACCCCTCCTCCATCGGCCCGGCGATGGCGGTCGCCCTGTTGACCACCTTCTACGGCGCGGTGCTCGCCAACATGGTGTTCCTACCGCTGGCCAACAAACTCGAACGGAATTCCAGCGCCGAGGGCATGGTCAACCAGATCTACGCGCTCGGCGCCGCCTCGATCAGCCGCCAGGAAAACCCGCGGCGGCTCGAAATGCTGCTCAACACGATTCTGCCTCCCCAGCAAAGGGTGAGCTTCTTCGCCTGACCGGAAGAATTGGGAGTTTCCCATGCGGCTTCTCATCGTTGGCTCTCTAGACGGCCACATCGCTACCGCGGGCAAGATCGCCCTTCAGCGCGGCGCCAAGGTTGCCCATGTTGCCGACAACGGCGCGGCGCTGGCGGCCTTGCGGGCGGGCCAGGGCGCCGACCTCCTCATGGTCGACGTCAAGCTGGACATCGCGGAGCTGATCGTCAGCCTCGAGAGCGAGCGCATCGCGATCCCCGTGGTCGCCTGCGGCATCGGCACCGATACTTCCCTCGCCGTCCGGGCGATTCGGGCCGGCGCCAAGGAATACGTGCCGCTGCCGCCGGATGCCGAGCTGATCGCCGCCGTGCTGGCCGCAGTCGCCGAGGAGACCACCTCGCTGCTGACCCACGATCCGGCGATGAAGCAGGTGCTGAAGCTCGCCGACCAGGTCGCGCCGTCGGATGCCAGCGTGCTGATCACCGGCGAATCGGGCACCGGCAAGGAAGTCATGGCGCGCTACATCCACAGCCGCTCGAAGCGCTCCAGCGACGTCTTCGTCTCGGTGAACTGCGCGGCGATCCCCGACAATCTTCTGGAATCGGAACTCTTCGGCCACGAGAAGGGTGCCTTCACCGGCGCCGTGGCACGTCGCATCGGCAAGTTCGAGGAAGCCAACGGCGGCACCCTGCTGCTCGACGAGATCTCCGAGATGGATCCGCGCCTGCAAGCCAAGTTGCTGCGTGCCATCCAGGAACGCGAGATCGACCGGGTCGGCGGCACGCAACCGATCAAGATCGACATCCGCCTGCTCGCCACCTCGAATCGCGACCTGGAAGAGGCGGTGCGCGCCAAGCAGTTCCGCGAGGACCTCTACTTTCGCCTGAACGTGGTCAACATCGCCCTACCGCCGCTGCGCACGCGGACCGAGGACATCGAGCTGCTGGCCGAGCACTTCAATCGCAAGTACGCCAAGGCCAATGGCGTTCCACCGCCTGCCATCAGCGACGAGGCGTTGCAGGTGCTGCGCGGCCATCACTGGCGTGGCAACGTGCGCGAGCTGGAAAACACCATGCACCGGGCCATTCTGCTGGCCGAAGACGGTCGAATCACGCCGACGGCGATCATGCTGACCGGCGAGAAGCTGGCCCCCGAGGGCGCCGAGACGGCCGTCGCGGACAGCCCGGACCTGTCGGCCAATGCGGTGGCCGCCAACGGCGTGCGTGAGCTGGTCGGCCGTACCGTTGCCGATGTGGAGCGGGACTTGATCATCGATACCCTGGAGCATTGCCTGGGCAACCGTACGCACGCGGCCAACATCCTCGGCATCTCGATCCGCACCCTGCGCAACAAGCTGAAGCTCTATAGCGAAGAGGGCATCCCGATCCCGGCCCCCGGGGAGGGCGCGCCGGCCTGAGCGTGGAAGACGGGCCACGGACGCGATCGATCTAAATGTCTGAAGTTACCACCGAGACGGCTGTCGGCCAGGAGGCCGATCAGGGTGCCGGTCCGGCTGCGGGGAGCGACGTCCTCGGCCGCATCGGCGCGGCGCTGAAGCGCGGCGACATCGCGCTCGCACTCGGCATCGTCTGCATCTTGGCGGTGCTCATCCTGCCGATGCCGAGCTGGATGCTCGACTTCTCGCTGGCCATGTCGATGACGCTCTCGGTCCTGATCCTGATGACAGTGCTGTTCATCAACCGGGCGCTCGATTTCAGCTCCTTCCCCACGGTGCTGCTGATCGCCACCATGCTGCGCCTGTCGCTCAACCTGGCCTCGACGCGCCTGATCCTGGCCAACGGGCACGAGGGCACGGCGGCGGCCGGTGAGGTGATCCAGGCCTTCGGCAACTTCGTGATGGGCGGCAACTTCGTGATCGGGATCATCGTGTTCGGCATCCTGATCATCGTGAACTTCATCGTCATCACCAAGGGCTCGGGCCGCATCGCCGAAGTTTCCGCGCGGTTCAGCTTGGACGCCATGCCCGGCAAGCAGATGGCGATCGACGCCGACCTCTCGGCCGGGCTGATCGACGAGACCGAGGCGCGCGAACGGCGCAAGTCGCTGGAGGACGAAAGCAACTTCTTCGGCGCCATGGACGGTGCCGCCAAATTCGTGCGCGGCGATGCCATCGCCGGCCTGCTGATCACCTTCATCAATGTGATCGGCGGCATCATCATCGGCGTCGCGCAGATGGAGCTGTCGCTCTCCGCGGCGGCCGAGAGCTACACCGTGCTGACCGTCGGCGACGGCCTGGTCTCGCAGATCCCGGCCATTATCGTCTCTACCGCCGCCGGCCTGCTGGTCTCCAAATCGGCCGCGGTGGGTTCGGCCGACAAGGCGCTGTTCGGGCAGCTCGGCGGCTATCCCCGAGCGCTCGGTCTGTCGAGCGTGTTGATGCTGCTGTTGGCGCTGATGCCCGGCGTGCCGTTCATTCCCTTTGTCGCCCTAGCCGCGGCGTCGGGCGGGCTCGCCTGGTTTACAGCGAAACGCAACGAGGAGCAGATCGCCGCGCAAATCGAGTCCGACACCGCGTTGGAGGAGCCAGCCCCGGCAGCCGAGGAGCCGATCGCCAATGCCCTGCAGATCGACTATGTGCGGCTCGAGCTGGGCTACGGCTTGCTCGCCCTGATCAATAACCAGAGCGGCCAGCGCATCACCGACCAGATCAAGGCGTTGCGCCGCCAGTTGGCACAGGAGGCCGGTTTCGTGCTGCCCTCGGTGCGCATTCAGGACAACCTGCAACTTCCGCCCAATAACTACGTGGTCCGGGTCAAGGAGATCGAGGCCGGGCGCGGCGACCTGCGGCCCAACATGCTGCTGGTGATGGACCCGCGCGGCGACAAGATCTCGCTGCCGGGCGAGGAAACCCTGGAGCCTACCTTCGGCCTGCCGGCCATGTGGGTCGACGAAAGCGCCCGCGAGGAGGCTCTGTTCCGCGGCTACACCGTGGTCGATCCGCCGACCGTGATCACCACGCACCTGACCGAGATCATCAAGGACAACATGGCCGAGCTGCTGTCCTACGCCGAAACCCAGAAGCTGCTCGACGAGCTGGAGCAGGATCAGCAGAAGCTGGTGGCCGACCTGGTGCCGAACCAGATCGCCCTGGGCGGCCTGCAGCGGGTGCTGCAGAACCTCTTGGCCGAGCGCATCTCGATCCGCGACCTGCCGACCATTCTCGAGGGCGTCTCCGAGGCCTGCGGCTACACGCGCAACGTCATGGCGATCACCGAGCACGTCAGGGCCCGACTGGCGCGTCAGCTCTCCAATGCCTACACCAATGAGGAGGGCCACATCCCGCTCATCATGCTGTCCCCTGCCTGGGAGCAGACCTTCGCCGAATCGCTGATTGGCGACGGCGACGAGCGTCAGCTCGCCATGCCGCCGACCAAGATCCAGGAGTTCATTACCGCGGTCGGCCAGACCTTCGAGCGCCATGCCATGATGGGCGAATCCGCCTCCCTGCTTACCAGCCCGACCATCCGGCCCTACGTGCGCTCGATCGTTGAGCGCTTCCGTCCGGCCACTGCCGTGCTGTCCCAGAACGAGATCCACCCCAAGGCGCGGATCAAGACCCTAGGGCAGATCTAGATGGGGGGCAGATCTAGATGATCGAGACGCAGGACGTGAGGCACGGCGATGCGGCTTAAGAGCTTTTCCGCACGCAACGTCCCGGAGGCGATGGAGAAGATCCGCCGCGAGCTCGGTGACGATGCAGTGATCCTCTCGACCCAGCCGGACCCCTCGACGGGCGGCGTCAAGGTGACGGCCGCCTTGGAAGAGGACTCGCACGCCGGGACTCTGGAGCAGCTGTCCGACGGCCTCCAGGCAATCGACGATCTGGGCGAGACCCTGGACTACCATCGGGTTCCGCCGGGCCTGTCGGACCGCCTGATCGCCGCGGCCGCCGGCGTCGCCACTGACGACAGCGGCATGGCCTTGGCCGCCGCGCTCGACGCCGAATGCAGCTTCGCGCCGCTGTCCGACCGGCGCACCGCGCGCCCGCTGATGCTGGCCGGGCTGCCGGGGGCCGGCAAAACGGCAACCGCTGCCAAGCTCTGCGCCTGGGCCAAGCTCACCGGGCTGGAGGCCTGTCTGGTCACCATGGATCTGGTCAAAGCGGGCGCCACCGCACAAGTCAAAGCCTACAGTCGGGCGCTCGACGCTCGGCTCGACCAGGCCAGCGACAGCGAGGACCTGGCGCTGATCATCGAGGAATGCCCGGCCAACAGCCTGATCGTCATCGACACCATCGGGACCAACCCCTTCGATCCGCATCAGCAACGACAGCTCGCGGAGACTGCACGCAGTGTCGACGCCGAACTCGTCCTGGTCCTGCCGGCCGGCGGCGACACTCTGGAGTCAGCCGAGATCGCACTCACCTTCCGGCAGTCCGGCGCGCGCACCATGATCGCCACCAAGACAGACACCAGCCGGCGCCTGGGCGGCATCCTCAGCGCAGCCCACGGCGGACCGCTCGCCCTCATCGCCGCCGGGACCTCGCCCACCATCGGCGACGGTCTGGCTTCGCTCAACCCGGTTTCGCTCGCCCGGCTGCTGCTCCGCGGCACGGCTGAAGCCGCGCCTGCCCTCGCGACGGGAACGCACTCATGACCCAGATCACCGCCCTACGGGCCGGCCCCCCGCAGCCCTCCTCCTGCGCCAACATGATCGCAATCGCCTCGGGCAAGGGCGGCGTGGGCAAGACCTGGCTGGCCGCCTCGCTGGCCCAGGCCCTGGCCGAACGCGAGCGCAAGGCGCTGCTGTTCGACGGCGACCTGGGCCTCGCCAACGTGGACATTCAGCTCGGCCTGACCCCGGCAAAGGACATCGGCGGCGTCGTCGCCGGCCAGTACGGCCTGGCCGAGGCCGTTATGACCGTCGGCGCCGGTCCTTTCGACGTGGTCGCCGGCCGCTCCGGCGCCGGCAGCCTGGCGAGCCTGCCCGCCAACAGGCTGACGATCCTGACCGAGCAGCTGCTCGCCTTGGCCGGCCGCTACGACGATGTGGTGCTCGACCTCGGCGCCGGCATCGAACGGACGGTGCGCCATCTGGCGCTGAGGGCGGCCACCTGTCTAGTGGTCGCCACCGACGAGCCAACCTCGCTGACCGACGCCTATGCCTTCATCAAGCTGATGTGGCGCCAGAACGCCGAGGCCGACCTGCGCGTCGTCATCAACATGGCGGGCTCCAAGGGCGAAGGCGAGCGCACCTACGGCACCCTGCGCAAGGCCTGCGACTCCTTCCTCAAGGCGACGCCGCCGCTGGCCGGCATCGTGCCCCGCGACCCCAAGGTCAAGCAGTCGATCCGCAGCCAGACCTCGATCCTGGTGCGCCATCCCAATGCGCCGGCGGCCCGTGCCGTCGCCGCCCTGGCCAAGGCCCTGCGCGGCGTCTAGGAGCCAAGGCGGTGAGCAACGTTTTTCTGACTTCCGCGCCGCTCACGCCGGCCAATGCGCCGACCGCGGCCAGCGGCGTGCCCGGCACGATCGCCGACCCGCCGCCGGCGGCACTGCAGCTTTCCAGCGGCAGCTTCGTGCGCGGCGAGGTGGTGGGCCGCAGCGAGCGCGGCCAGGTCCTGGTGCGCGCCGACCTAGGCACCCTGGCGGTATCGACCCGGGCACAGCTTCCGACCGGCAGCCAAGTGACCCTTCAGATCCGCAACAGCGGCTCGCAGCTCCACATCGCCGTCCTGCAGGTCGACGGGCATGCACCGCAGCTCAAGGCCTCGCCCGGCACCGCACCGCCGACAGCCTCGGTGCCACCGCCGCCCACAGCCGCCCCAGCCGCACAAGCTCCTACCCTTCCCACGGCCCCTGCGAGCGGCGTTCCGGGGACCGTGGCCAACCCGCCGCCGGCGACCGGGCTGCTCGCCCCGGGCGCCGTCTTACAGGGCGTTGTGCTGGGGGCGAACGAGAGCGGTCAAGTGCTGATCCGCACCGATGCCGGCACCTTGCCGCTGGCCACGAGTGCGAACCTGCCGAGCGGCAGCCAAGTCACCTTGCAGGTGCAAAGCCTGGTGCCACAGCTGAACGTGCTGGTCGCGCCCGGAACGAGTGGGGGACCGCCCCAGGCGACGGCGAGCCAGGCCGCCGGGACGGTCGATGTTCTGACCCTGGGTCAAACGATCCGGGCCCATGTCCAAGGCCCGCAAGCCGCCCCTGGCGCTACCACCACGACAGGACTCACCGGCGCAAGCGCCGCAGCCTCGACCCCGACTGCACCGGGCGCAGTTCAGGGGCCGCACCTGCATGCCGGCGGCACCCTTCAGCTCACCGTGCTGCAGGTTACACCGCCGGGAACGGCAGCCGGCCAGCAGACGCCTGGGACAGCGGCGGCGCTGGTATCCTCGACAGGACCGCAAGTCGGTGTCGCGGCTCAGGCCGGCCCGACACCGGGGCCACTTCCCTCGTCGCCGGCTCCAGGCACCCCGCCAGCTGTGCAGACGGCCGGCGGCGTTTCGGTGACCGGTTTCGTGACGGGCACGACGGCGGCCGGCCAGCCGCAGGTGCAGACCGGCTTCGGCGCCTTGACCTTGGATATCAAGGCAAGCTTGCCGCCGGGCACGCGCCTGGTCCTGGAGCTGCCGGCCAGCGCCTTCGATATTGCCTCCGAGCCACCGCCGCCAGCGAGCGACCCCAAGAGCCTGGCCTACCGTTGGCCCGCCCTGGACTATGCGCTGGAAACCCTGCGCAGCCTCGACTCGGCCGAAGTGCAGGGCCTTATGTCCCAGCAAGGCCCCTCCCCGGCCCTGCCGCAGGCCGGGCCACGGCTGACCTCCAGCATGCTGTTCTTCCTGACCGCGCTGACCGGCGGCAATCCGGGAAACTGGGCCAACGGCTGGGTGGGCAGCTTGATGGGCGGCCAGGCTGCCCGGCTGCTCGAGCGGGCCGGCCAGGGCGATCTGCTGTCGCGCCTCAACAGCGAGCTGGCGCAGCTGGCCCGCCTCTCGGACGCCGCGGGCAGCGACTGGCGGTTGCTGCCCATGCCCTTTTTCGACGGCCAGCAGATTCAACAGCTGCGCCTGTTCCTACGACGCGATTCGGGCGGCGGCTCGGCCGGTGGCGAGGGCGAGGAGGCGACACGCTTCGTTCTCGAGGTCAGCCTAACGCGCCTGGGCGACCTTCAGCTCGACGGCCTGGTGCGCGGCAAGCGTTTCGACCTCATCCTCCGCACCCGCGACGGACTGCCCAACGCTATGCGCGGCGACATCCTGCAGATTTTCCAGGACGCGAACGAGGCCGCCGGCTACAAGGGCGCCCTCACCTTTCAGGCCTCGCGCGACTGGTCACTGATCCCGCTCGAGGCGGCAGATGCGACGCACGCCGGCCTGGTTGTCTAGCAGACCTTCTGCTCCGGCGCGCAGGTGAGCGTGAAGGTGATCGCCGAGCCGTCCCGCATGAAGCGGAGCCGGACCCAGTTGTCCTCGCCGTCGAACCAGACTTCCCGCTCCGCGTCGCCGGTGACGTGATACTTGGTCGCCTCGATCTTCTCGCCGCCAGCTTCGATGATCTCCTCGCCGACATTCGCGATGTTCACGTTGAGCAATCTGCCGGTCTTGGTATCCATGAGGACCGACTCCTTGGCGATCGCTTTGTTCCAGGGATGCGTCGGGAAGGTGCCGGCCGAGGTCTCAATACGGCCAGAGGGGGCATCGATCACCAAGCGGTCGCCCACGACCTCCCCGGTGACGGCGATATCCTTACCATCGTCATGGGTGAAGCTGCGATAGCTCACCATCTGGTCGCCCTGCCAGAGCTCCTGCCGCTTCGCCTCGAAGCGGAAGGCGGTGATCATCAGAAGTTTGACCTCGACCTTGTTCTCGACATCGACGATCAGATGCTTGCCGTTCTGGGTGAAAGTCACCCTGTGCTCGCCGATGTCGCCGTAGTCCTCGTGGTGGATGGTATAGACCATGGTGGTTCCGGGGGCCGGCTCCGCCGAGCCGACGCCACTGGCCCCACACAGGAAAACGGTGATCAGGGCAGCCGCCTTCAACGCCGTCCTGCACTGCGCAAAGTTGCAAGTTCCCACCCGATGCACCCCGCTTTACACGATTCGGCAGCTTGGAGTGCTTCATCCTAGGCGCGGGACTCGGTCCTGTCCAATGCCCAAGGGATTGATATCGCGGGCCGATGAGCCTTGTCACAGTTTTCACCCCGCGGCTGAAGTTGCACGCGCCGGGTGCTACGCCTCGCCGCCATCGGTTCCCGAAGAGCGACGCCGATAGAGGCCGACACCGACTTCGTCGAGTGCGAGCTGCTCCTGCTTCTTCCGGCGCAGGCCTTCCCGCTCCTTGGCGTTGGTCTCCGCCATCTCGTACTTCTTCAACTCGCGGAAGGCTTCGCTGACCTCGTCGCGGGCGAGATCGGCCTCATGCTCGAGGTTGGTGATCGAATCGACGAGTCGGCGCCGCCGCTCCAAGGCCGCAGCGATGAAGCTGGCGAAGGCCAGGGTCCCATCCGATGAGCGGGCCGCGGCGTCGCGCTCGCTGGCCAGGTTCTCGTCCAGCCGCTCCAAATCCTGCCTCATCCGATCGCCGAAGCGCTCGATCTCGGCGAGCTTCTGCCGCTTTTCGTCGAGGATCCAGCGGTGCACCCGCACCATGGAGCCGAGCGCGCTCGTCATGACGCCTCATCCGCCGGTCCGCCGGGATTCGCGGTATTCGGTTCTTGAGCGGGCTGGGATGCCATGTCCAGCAGCTGAGCGAGAGCCTGGTAGCCCGACGCCAGATCGCTGCGCTCGTCCTTGTCTTGCGCCAGGAAGGCCTCGATCTGCGGGTAGTAGTGGATCGCCTCGTCGACCGCGGCGTCGCTGCCGGCCTTGTAGGCGCCGATGCGAATCAGCTCGGCCATGTTCTCGTAGGTCGAGAGCAAGCCGCGGGCTCGCGTAACAAACGCGGTTTCCTCCGGCGAATTGCAGTTCGGCATGGTGCGCGAGATGCTGCGCAGGATGTTGATCGCGGGAAAGCGGTTGCGCTCGGCGATCGCTCGTTCGAGCACGATATGGCCGTCGAGGATGCCGCGCACGGCATCGGAGATCGGCTCGTTGTGGTCGTCGCCTTCGACCAGCACGGTGAAGAGCCCGGTGATCGAGCCGGCCCCCTCGCTCGGACCGGCGCGCTCGAGAAGCTGCGGCAGCTCGGCGAAGACCGAGGGCGTATAGCCCTTGCTGGTCGGCGGCTCTCCGGCGGCCAGGCCGATCTCGCGCATGGCCATGGCGAAGCGCGTGACCGAATCCATCAGGCAGAGCACGTTCCGCCCGAGATCCCGGAAGTACTCCGACAGCGCGATGGTCAGATGCCCGGCCTGACGGCGCATCAACGGCGGCTCGTCGGAGGTGGCGACCACCACGACCGAACGGGCCAGGCCCTCGGCGCCGAGATCGTCTTCCAGCCATTCCTGCACCTCGCGGCCCCGTTCGCCGATCAGGCCGATAACGTTGACGTCGGACGCGGTGTAGCGGGCCAGCATGGAGAGCAGCACCGACTTGCCGACGCCCGAGCCGGCGAAGATGCCCATACGCTGGCCCTGGCAGCAGGTGAGAAAGCTGTTCAGGGCGCGGACGCCGAGATCGATCTTGCCGCCGACCCGTTGGCGGCCGTGCGCCGGCGGTGGCGAGGCTCGCAGGGGATACGCCCGGGGTCCGGTCGGCAGAGGCCCCTTGCCGTCGAGCGGCTCGCCCAGAGCATTGACGACGCGGCCGAGCCAGGCCTCGGTCGGACGGATCACAGCGTCAAGATCGGACAGCTCGGCCTTGCAGCCCAGGCCGATGCCTTCCAGCTTGCCGAAAGGCAGAAGCAGCGCCCGGTCCTGGCGGAAGCCAATCACCTCGCAAGCGACCCGGCGCTCGCCGCGCGCTACGATGTTGCAGCGCCCCCCTATCGAGAGCGCACGCTCAAGCCCCGCAACCTCGACGAGCAGGCCAAGAACTCCAGCAACCCGGCCGTAAAGCTGATAGTCTGGGATCTGGTCGACTTCGTCGATCAGGCTGCGGAGCGCTAGCGTCACGCGAGACCTCGTGCAAGTTTTTGAAGTAGAGGGAAAAAATCTTCCAGGACCGAAGCTCCGCAAGGCGTCAAAGTATTGCGGGCCTGGCTTAAGGTTCGGTAAAGCGAGCAAATCGGCCGGTGGCGGAGGTCTCGGTTACGGCCGCTCCGCAGGGTCGGAAAGGGCATCAAAATGCCAGGCTAAATAGTTGATTTTGTTAACCTGCATTCGAACGGCTTTAGGCTCCTGGCTAAACTATTTATTAACGTTCGTTCCTCAAAATGGTTAATAAGTAAGCCTTCAGTCCGTGACGAACGAGTTGGGGTTAGATCTATGCGCGTTCTCCTTGTCGAGGATGATTCGGCCACGTCGCAAAGCATCGAAATGATGCTGCGGTCGGAAGGATACGTCTGCGACACGACAGATATGGGTGAAGACGGTCTCGAAATCGGCAAGCTGTATGACTACGACATTATCATTCTCGATCTCATGCTGCCCGATATCGATGGATACGAGGTCTTGCGGCGGCTACGCGCAGCACGGGTCCGTACGCCGATCCTGATCCTTTCTGGTCTGTCCGGCCTGGACGACAAGATCAAGGGTCTCGGCGTCGGCGCCGATGACTACCTGACCAAGCCTTTCGACAAGCGCGAGCTCGTTGCCCGTATCCAGGCCATCGTGCGTCGTTCGAAAGGCCATTCGGACTCGATCATCGAAACCGGCAAGCTGAAGGTGAATCTCGATACCCGCACGGTCGAGGTCGAGAACCAGCCGCTTCATCTCACCGGCAAGGAATACGGCATTCTGGAGCTACTGTCGCTCCGAAAGGGCACGACCCTGACCAAGGAGATGTTCCTCAATCATCTCTACGGCGGCATGGACGAACCGGAACTCAAGATCATCGACGTCTTCGTCTGCAAGCTGCGCAAGAAACTCAGCTCGGCAACCGGTGGCGACAATTACATCGAGACGGTCTGGGGCCGCGGCTACGTTCTGCGCGATCCGGTCGAAGACGGCTCAGCGAAGAAAGTGGCCGCCGGCTAAGGCGCCGTCCCCTTCCCCGCTTACCTTTCCTCCGCGTCCCTTCCGGCGCAGCTTCGCCACGCGTCCCTCCAGGAAGCAGACAGCACCCGCCTGCCACTGAGCACAGCCGATATCTTCGGCCTCCTCGCTTCAGCGCCGTGCGGGCAAGCTGTTGAAAGCTCTCATCTAGCCCAAAGGCTGCTGGGTGAGGGCCGAGTCCTTCGGGACCGCCCTGGAGGCGATGAGACTACCGCCCCGAGACTTCTTGGGCTTAGAACAGAGACATGCCAACTGATCGAACCGAGATTGGTCCGATCGGTTGGAGGATTGCTTTAGGGAACTCGGCGCGACGCGCGCCGGGTCGAGACCTCAGGCCACCGCCGCCTTGCTGGCCTCGGTCAAGCCATAGAGGCCGCGCTGGCCGGTCACGAGCTGAAACTTGTCCGTAATGCCCAGCACGGTCTCGGCGCCGCCGAGATAGAGAAAACCATCGCTCGGCATGAGTGCGGCAATTCCATCCAGGACCTGGCCCTTGGTTTCCTGGTCGAAGTAGATCAGGACATTGCGGCAGAAAACCACGTCGAACTTGCCGAAGCGCGCAGGGCTTTCCAGAAGATTGAAGGTCTGGAACTTGACCATCCTGCGGATCTCGTCGTTGACCAGCCAGCGGTCGCCATCCTGCTTGAAGTACTTGACCAGAAAGTTGATCGGCAGGCCGCGCTGCACCTCGAACTGCGAGTAGAGACCTTCCTGAGCCTTCTGCAGGATCTCGGTCGAGAGATCGGTTGCCAGAATCTCGATCCGCCAGCCGCTGAGCTTGGCTTCGGCTTCCTTGAGAATCATGGCCAGGGAATAGGGTTCCTGCCCGCTGGAGCATGCGGCGCACCAGATCCGGAAAGAACGGCTCGAGGCGCGCGACTCCAGGAGATGCGGCAAGACCACGTCGCGGAACTGGTCGAACGGCTTGGTGTCACGGAAGAAGAACGACTCATTCGTCGTCATGGCCTCCGTGACGTCCTGGATCAGGGCCTTATCCTTGCCGACGCGCACGGCTTGGGCGAGCTCGTCAAAGCCTTTGAACTGCCACTTGCGAGCTACGGGATTCAGCCGGCTCTCGAGCAGGTAGGCCTTATCTTTGCCGAGCACCAGGCCGGAGGATTCCTTCAGCAGCCGGGCGACAAAGTCGAAATCTTGGACATTCATGCCGCTGACCTCATCAAGAGCTTGCGAATGTAAGGAGCGATGTCGTCAATCGGCATCACTTCGGAGCAGAGCCCCGCGGTGGCGACGGCGCCCGGCATGCCCCAGACAACGCTCGTCGCTTCGTCCTGAGCGATCACCGTGCCGCCGGCCTCCGTCACGTCTTTGCTGCCCTTGGCGCCGTCGGCGCCCATGCCGGTCAGAATCACGACAAGCAGGCGGCTGCCATAGATCCGGGCGAGGCTACGTAGCATAGGATCGACGGCCGGCCGGCAGAAGTTCTCGGGTGCATTCTGGTTCAACCGGATCACCGGCGCCGAGTCGCCGGCGACAACCTCCATGTGGTAGTCGCCGGGCGCTATGTAAGCCCGGTCTGCAGATACAGTGTCACCGTCCTGCGCTTCACCGCAGGTCACGGACGTGCTCCGCGTTATGTGCTCGGCCAACAGCGTCGTAAAGGTAGCCGGCATGTGCTGGGTGATGTAGATCGGCCGATTGAGGTCACCGCCGAGATCGCCCAGGACCTTGAGCAGGGCCTGCGGCCCACCAGTCGAGCTGCCGATGGCGATGGCAGCGGGCGGCATGATCGGGGCCTTGCGCAGTGTGAACTTCGTCGCCGTGCGGGGCGGAGCGGAAGCGCGGCCGGGCGCAACAGTCGTCGCAGTCGCGCGCGACGCTGGTGTGGTGCTGCCGCGGGCTGCGGCGCCCAATCCTTTTACCTTCTGCGTCAACTCGCGCTTGAACTCGTCAGCGGAGTTGAGGTCGCCGCCGGAGGTCGGCTTGGTAACATAGTCGGCTGCGCCCGCCTGCAAGGCACGCAGGCTGATCTCGGCGTTCTTGCGGGTCAAGGTCGAGGCCATGATCACCTGAACGCCGCGCTTGGCGGCGATGATCTTGGGCAGCGCGGTCAGGCCGTCCATGACAGGCATTTCAATATCGAGCACCACGACTTCAACGTCGTATCGCGTCACGGCCTTGATCGCCTGTTCTCCGTTCGCAATGGACGCCACGACGGAGACGGCGGGATCGGACTCCAGCGAGCGTGTCAGGAGGCCGCGAATAACAGCCGAGTCATCGACTACCATGACGCGGTAAGGACTATCCGCGGTCATTGCCATATCCTTGAAATATAAAAATAACGTGCGATCAAATGAGACCGACTTGCGAGAATTTCGATTCGATGATCTCGCTGTCAAATGGCTTCATGATGTATTCGTTGGCACCGGCGCCGATCGCCTCCTGGATGTGCGCCATGTCGTTCTCGGTCGTGCAGAAGACGACGATCGGCTGAGACACATCCGGCATGGCGCGAAGCCCGCGCAGGAACTCGATGCCACTCATGACCGGCATGTTCCAATCTAGAAGGACGGCGTCGGGCATCGCGCGCTCGCAGGCGTCGAGCGCCTGCTGGCCGTCCTCGGCCTCCTCGATCCTGAAGTTCAGGGCTTCGAGGATCTTGCGCGCCACCATGCGGACGACTTTGGAATCATCAACGATCAAGCAGGACTTCATCGGGTTACTCCAGCAATCACTTCCCGACCAGGATCAAAAGCTCAGCAGGCTCGGCGAGCCTTACGCCGCCTGTGACTGGGAATAGTTCAGAAGCGACGTAACGTTCAGCACAACGAGCAGCTCGTTGTTCAGGCGGTAGATGCCTGCCGAGTACTCGCGCAGTCGGGAATCGAGGGTCGGCGGGTTCCTCTCGAAGTTGTCGACCGAAAGGGCGAGGACTTCGCCCACCGAGTCAACGAGCAGGCTATAAAGCTCGCCATCGTGCTCAACGACGATGCTCATGCTTTCTTCCTTCTCGTCGCGCATCGGCAGGCCGACGCGCCGACGCACGTCGAAGGCCGTCACGATGCGCCCACGCAGGTTGAGCGAACCGGCTATTTCCGGCGGCGCCAAGGGGATCTGCGTGATGCGGTGCGAAGAGAGGATGTCCTGGACTTTCAGGACCGGGATGCCGAACAGCTGTCCGGCAATGCTGAAGGTCACGAAGTCCTCGGTCTCACCGTAGGACTCCACGGCCTGCTTGCCTTCGGTTTCGTTAGTTTGGGTCATGCCGCACCTCGCAGCTCGGACAGAGTTTCGTTCAACGTGCTCAAGAGACCGTCACGATCGAACTTGGCGACATAGTCCCTGAAGCCAGCATCGCGTCCCCGTGCCAGATCGCGGGGCGCCGTATGCGACGACAAGGCGACGATCGGCGTTTCGCTCCAACGGCTATCCGACTTCACCGCCTCGGCAAACTCGAAGCCGTTCATTCCCGGCATTTCGATATCCGAGATGATGATGTCGAAGGTTTCGCCCGCTTCGCAGAGCTTCAGCGCATCGCCGGCACACTCCGCAGTAACGACTTCGTAGCCGGCAACAGAGAGTAGTGGCGCGAGCAGATTGCGGAAGAAGGGGCTGTCGTCGACCAGCAGAACGCGGCTGTCGCCGCCACTCGAGGCGTTCTGCAGCTCCGAGCCGAACCAGTCCCGGAAGGCCTGTGTCAGGAAGTGACCGGCATCGAGGATGTCGGTCGCCTTGCCGTCAACCACGGCACTGCCGACGTAGCCGGCCCGATCGCTGGATAGCTCGATGTTGAGGTTGTCCTCGACGATATCGACGATCTCGTCGACCACCAGGCCCATGCTGCGGTCCTGATCGGCGAAGACGAGAACCGGCTGCCGACCTTCGGTACCCAGGGCTGAGGCGCCTTCCATCTGAATCAGCGGCATGAGTTGACCGCGATACTGCACCACGTACTGACCGTTCGAGTTCTCCACCTGGGTTAGGTCGATCTCTTCGAGCCGCGCGACGAGCGCCAGCGGTACGGCCTTGGGCGCATCGCCCGCGGCGCGGAACACCAGCATGGCAACACGTTCGGTACCCTGCGCTGCGCGGCGCTCGTCCGCTGTTTCGCCGCCAGCCTCGGTAACGCTGATCTCGCCGGTCGCCGCCGCGATCCCGTTGGGATCGAGGATCATGACCACGCTGCCGTCGCCGAGGATGGTATTCCCAGAGAAGAGCGAGATGTTGCGCAGGATGGGCGCCACCGGCTTGACCACGATTTCCTCGGTGTCGAAGACGCGGTCGACGATGATGCCGAAGTTGTAGGTCCCCACCTGGACCACGACGATAAAGCCGTGGCTCGCCGCGTCTTCCACATTCAAGGGGCCCGTAGACCGCTCGGTCTGGTCGGCAACGCCATCTTCGGTCTCGGCGGCCTGGACCTCGCTTTCGGCACCGTTGAGCTGAAGGGAATCACGCAGGTTGACAAGCGGCAGCAGCCGGTTGCGCAAGCGCAAGACCGGTGTGTCGTTGATGCGCTCGATCGTGTGCTCCGAGTTCGCCGAGGCGCGCACCAGCTCAACCACCGAAAGCTGCGGAATGGCGAAGCGCTCGCTCGCGCATTCGACGATCAGCGCCGAGACGATCGCCAGGGTCAGCGGGATCTTGATGGTGAACTTCGATCCCTTGCCCTCGATCGAGTTGAGCTCGATGGTTCCGCCGATCTTCTCGATGTTGGTACGCACCACGTCCATGCCGACGCCGCGGCCGGAAACGGCGGTCACCTGAGCGGCGGTCGAAAAACCCGGCTTGAAGATGAACTGCTGGATTTGCTGGTCGTTCATCGTCTCGATCTCGGCCTCGGTGGTCAGGCCGTTGTCGATCGCTTTCTGCTTGATCTTCTCGATCGAAAGCCCGCGACCGTCGTCGGAGATCTCGATGATGATGTGACCGCCCTCGTGGAAGGCGTTCAGCAGGATCGTGCCGAGCTCGGACTTGCCGGCCGCCGTGCGGTCATCCGGCATTTCCAGGCCATGGTCGGCGGAGTTGCGCACCATGTGAGTCAAGGGGTCTTTGATGAGATCGAGAACCTGGCGGTCCAACTCGGTCTCAGCGCCCTTCATCACCAGATCGATCTTCTTGCCAAGCTCGTGGGAGAGATCTCGGATGATGCGCGGCAGCTTCGCCCAGGCATTGCCGATCGGCTGCATGCGGGTCTGCATGACACCGTCCTGCAGCTCAGAAACAACGTGATTGAGCTGCTGCAGCGGCGCCGCGAACTCGCTCTCGCGCTGGCTGCGCAGGATCTGCAGCAGCTGGTTCCGCGTCAGCACGAGCTCGGAGACCATAGTCATGAGGTTCTCCAGCACGTCCACATTGACGCGGATCAACTGATTGGCGACCGAAGACTCCTTCGGGATTTCAGCGCTGGACGGCGGAGCCGGCTTGGGCTCGGGCTTGGGTGCGGGAGGCGGCGGTGCAGCCTGCGCTTCCGGCTCGCAAACCGCAGTCTCGGCGGCTGGCTCGCAGGCCGGCGCGGCCTCTTCCTCGGCCGGCGCTTCGGCTTCGACTGGCGCCGGCTCTTCGTCCATCGGCGCCGCAGCGGCGTCCTCCGCAGCGACCTCTTCGGTAGCGGGTTCCTCGGCCACCGGAGCCTCGTCTGCGGGCGCGTCGGCAGGCGCGTCGGCAGCCGGGGCTTCCGCGCCGCCGCCGTCGGCCAAGGCGTTCAGCCGGCCGATCAGCTCCGAGTCCTCGCCCTCGGGCTCGGCCTCAGTCTCTTCCAGGATGGCGAGGATGTCGCGGATGCGATCGAGGCATTCCAGAATCAAAGAGACGGCTTGGGAGCTGGCCTCGAGTTCGCCGTCACGCACCTTGCCGAGAATGTTCTCGCCCGCATGGGCAACAGATTCCAGACGAGGTAGGCCCAGGAAACCGCAGGTCCCCTTGATGGTATGCATCAGGCGAAAGATGTTGCTGAGCAGTTCGGGATCGTTGGGGTTCTGCTCGAGTTTAACCAGCTCGACGTCGAGAACACCGAGGCTCTCATTCGTTTCCGTCAAGAATTCACTAAGCAATTCATCCATTGCAATATCCCATCTCTAGGCCAGGGCGGGCTCTCGATCAGGTGGACGGGTTTTAACCAAGCCCCCGGAAATCTGAGGCAAACTCGCAGAAAGAAATTAAGAAGCGGTTACCCCTAAGGTCGCGCGCCGGCTGGCTTTTGCCGTCCTCTCACGATCCGCGGAGAACCGCGCCACAGGCGCAGTTGGGCCCGGGTCCGACGGCCAAAATGAGATTGCTTCGCAGTTTCAAAAAAGTAAGGATGCTTGCCCTCGAAAGGCCGGAGGACACGCGCTGCCTGGCCGAAACCGAGAGGGATCATCGCCGCCGTGAGTACGGCTCTACCTCAGGAGACACCTGCCGGACCCCTGCCCACGGCGCCGGCGCTGGTCGGCCGCCTGCCGCGTGCGCGGCGGGCCGGGCTCCTGACTTGGCTGGCGCTGCTGATTGCCGGGCTCTTTGTCGTCCCAGTCGTGAGTGTACTCATCAATCTGGCGTTGCTGAGCAACGGGATCTGGGACCATCTGGCCAGCACCGTCCTGCCGGACTACATCGCCAATTCCTTGTGGCTGGTGGTCGGTGTCGGGCTCGGCGTTTTGGCGATCGGCAGCGGCACGGCCTGGCTGGTCACCATGTGCCGCTTCCCCGGCCGGCGGATCTTCGAATGGGCTCTGATCCTACCGCTCGCCGTACCGGCTTACGTGATGGCTTACACCTACACGGATTTCCTGCAGTTCGTGGGGCCACTGCAAAGCAGCTTGCGCGAAGTCATGGGTTGGCGGGCTGGCGACTATTGGTTTCCCCAGATCCGTTCGCTCGGCGGCGCCATCGCCATGCTGACCTTCGTGCTCTATCCCTACGTCTACCTGCTGGCGCGGGCCGCCTTTCTGGAGCAGTCGGTCTGCGCCCTGGAGGTCAGCCGAACCCTGGGCTGCAACGCCTGGAGCAGCTTCACCCGCGTCGCGTTGCCCCTGGCCCGGCCTGCCATCGCCGGCGGTGTAGCCTTGGCTCTGATGGAGACCCTGGCCGACTATGGGACCGTTTCCTTCTTCGGCGTGCCGACCTTCACCACCGGCATCGTGCGGGCCTGGTTCTCGCTCGGCGACCGGGTCGCCGCCGCCCAGCTCGCCTCGCTGCTGCTCGGGGCCGTTTTTGTCGTCCTGCTGTTGGAACGGGTGAGCCGCGGGCCGGCCCGCTATCACCAGGCGACGAACCGCTATCAGCGCCTGCCCGGCTATCGCCTGACCGGCCTGAGGGCAGCGTTGGCGAGTCTAGCCTGCGCCCTGCCGCTGCTGTTCGGCTTCCTGCTGCCGGCGGCGATCCTGCTGAAGATGGCGGTCGAGGCGGGCGACGCCCAATTCGGGCCGCGCTTCGTCAGCCTCGCCCTCAACAGCTTCACGGTCGCCAGCATCACCGCAATTCTGGCCGTCGTGCTGGCCTTGCTGATGGCCTACAGCCTGCGCCTCTATCCTCATCGCTTGGGGCTTCTGGCCAACCGTATCGCAGCCATGGGCTATGCCGTGCCGGGCACGGTGATCGCGGTCGGCGTGCTGCTGCCCTTCGCCCTGCTGGACAATACCATCGATGCTTGGTTCCGGCAGAGCTTCGGGATCTCCACCGGGCTGCTGTTGACCGGCACCATAGCGGCCATGGTCTTCGCTTACCTGGTCCGTTTTCTCGCCGTTTCCCTGAACGCGGTCGAAGCCAGTCTGGGCAAGGTGCGCTCCTCTATGGACGACGCGGCGCGCAACCTAGGGCAGAGCCCGGCCGGTACCCTGCTGCGGGTCCACGCGCCGATCATGTTCGGCAGCCTGATGACGGCGGCCCTGCTGGTCTTCGTCGACGTCATGAAGGAGCTGCCGGCGACCTTGGTTATGCGCCCCTTCAACTTCGATACCCTTGCGGTGCAGGCCTACAACCTGGCGGCCGACGAACGCTTGACCGAAGCCTCCACTGCTTCGCTCACAATCGTAGCGGTTGGCATTCTGCCGTTGATCTTGCTGTCGCGCGCCATCGCCCGCTCAAGGCCCGGACAAGACGGCGCTGACGACGACCGACACCAGCTTTAGCAAGGAGCAGGCAAAGAAAACGCCCGGCCCCACGAAGGGGCCGGGCGCAGTCTGGGGATGCGTTGGCTGGAGACCTGTATCTGGGGCTATTTCCAGCCGACCCGGTCGAAGATCTTCTGCGCCGACGGCTGGTTTTCACCGTAGACCGCGACGTTGATGGTATCCGTCTTAAAGGCGCCGAGGCCTTCCACCGCCGCGTTGGGCGCAACGCCGGAAACCACGGGGAACTCATTGTTGCCGTCGGCGAAGTAGCGCTGGGCCTCCTCGCTGGCCAGATACTCCAGGAACTGGACGGCCGCCTCGCGGTGCGGGGCATGCGCCAGCACGCCGGCGCCGGAGATGTTCACGTGCGTGCCCCGCTCGTCCTGGTTGGGGAAGACATAACCGAGCTTGTCGGCCACACCTTCGTCCTTCGCCTTGGTGGAGCTGAGCAGGCGCACATAATAATAGGAGTTGGCAATGGCCACGTCGCACTCGCCGGCGGCAACGCTGCGCAGCTGGTCGGTGTCGCCTCCCTGCGGATCGCGGGCGAAGTTGTCCTTGACCGCCTTGGCCCAGTCTTCCGCGCCGGCCTCGCCGTGGCTAGCGATCATCGAGCCCATGAGTGAGAGATTGTAGATGTTCGAGCTCGAGCGGATGCAGATCCGGCCCTTCCACTTCGGATCGGCCAAATCTTCGTAGGCCTTTATCTCGCCCTCCTGCACGGCCTCCTTGTTGTAGAAGATCATGCGCGCGCGGGTCGAGAAGCCGAACCAATGGCCGTCCGGATGGCGCAGGTTGGCGGGAACCGCCTGATCCAGCACTGCCGACTCGACCGGCTGGAAGAGACCGGCCTCGTCGGCCCGCCAAAGCCGCCCGGCATCGACCGTGATGAACACGTCGGCCGGACTGTTGGCGCCCTCGTTCTTGATCCGCTCGATCAGCGCGTCGCCCTTGCCCTCGATGCGGTTGATCGTGATGCCGGTCGCCTTGGTGAAGTTCTCGTAGAGCGCCTCGTCGGTCTGGTAGTGCCGTGAGGAATAGAGGTTGAGCTCCTCCGCCGCCATGGCACTGGCCGCCACGCAGAGCAGCATGGAAAGGGCGGCCCCGCCGCCGAGGGTGTAGCGCATCACTGTCTTGATCCTGTCGTTATAAATCGGGAATGAGTGTTAGTCGCAGTGATAATGGATATCATTCTCAGTTGTCAATCGAGTCTTTGTGGCGCGGGTGACTTGGCGAGGGGGAAGCCTCCACAGATGCTGGGGCCTGTGGCTCCGCATAGCCATGCGGACAGGAGGACGAGCCGCCCCGTGACCTGCCAGTTGCGCGCCTTAGTTCCGGAAAGGCTTGCCTGTTCGCCGCCTGCGCTGAGGAGCGTACGCCCTCAGTCCGGAAGCTTGGCAGCGATGCGTACGAAACCCGGGCTGACCTGCTCCACCTGCAAGGAAGCGCCGAGGCGCTGCGCGACGACCCGAGTGAAGTAGCCGTGTACGTTTCGCGGCGTTAGATCGTCGACCAGTACGGCTTCATCGAGCGACGAGGCGGCGTCCTCGCGCAGCGCGGCGTCGCTGCCGACCGCCTTGACTTCGATGCTGCTGCCTTGCCCGGCCGTTGCGGAGACGCCGATCGTACCGCCCCGGGGCAAGGCCTCGACGCCGAGCGCGATCATGTTGAGAATCAGCTTGCCGGCACCATCCGGCAGATCGCCGGGCCGCTGGTCCGAAGGCCAGTCGAGCTCGGCCTTCTTGTGCACCAGGTAGCCCTTGGCCAGTTCTGCGAGGGGCGTCAGATCGCTGCCCTGCCGGCTTCCGGCCATGCCGTAGGCCAGGCGATAGAACTGCAGCAGTTGGGTCGCCTGCGAGGCCGAGTTAGTGGCTAGGGCCAGGGCATCGTCGGCCATACCGAACTCCTCGTCCGTCATCAGCTCCATGCCGTTGCTGACCGCGCCGATCGGCCCCACCAGATCGTGACAAAGACGCGAGGCCAAGAGCTCCGCAACGCGAAGATCGATTGCTACATCCATGCCGTTTTCCATTCTGCTGCTTCCTCACATCGCTAGCGCTACCGGCCGCTCCCAGTACCGCCTAAGCGCCATCGCTGGGGCACAAATGACGGTCGCTCTCAAGCCTTCCCAGGAGGCCCCAGGTTTCCTATACACTGAGCCTTCGATGCCTTTCGCGAGACATGCCCGCCGCTGCAAAGATTCGCTATGACGCAAGATTTGGTTCCTGGTACACTGGTATACCACACAACTGAGCCCGACTGGGGCATCGGACAGGTCCAGTCGGTCATCGGCGAGCGCATTACGGTCAATTTCCAGCACGCGGGCAAAGTTCTCATCAACGGCGAGAAGGTAACGCTCCAAGTCGTCGATCAAGGCGACTGATTCGTAACGCGGAAGTCCTACCGGGTATTGGTGGCGACAACAAGAGGCCGGGCCTAGGCTGCGGCCTGATCCATCTAGGGGAGAGCGAGCAGACATGCCGGAAGGGCAAAGCGGAGCTGGCAACGGCCAGCGCCGGATCCATCCCGGGTCCGGGCGCCGGCGCGCACCGGCCTTCGGCAAGGGGCGCCAGCTGGAACCGGAGGCGGTCGGCGAGGTCGAGGCCCTGCTCGGGCCCGGCGAGCGGCAACGCGATCTGCTGATCGAGTACCTGCATAAGATCCAGGATGCGAAGGGCAGCCTTTCGGCGCGCCATCTCCAGGCGCTTGCCTCTCTGCTCGAGATCCCCATGGCGGAGGTCTACGAGGTTGCCTCCTTCTACGCCCATTTCGACATCGTGCTGGACGGCGAGGCGGCGCCCCCGCCGGTCACGGTGCGGGTCTGCGACTCCCTGACCTGCGAGATGTTCGGCGCGGATCGTTTGCTAGCCGAGCTCTCCGATAAACTAGGCGATAAGGCTCGCGTCGTCCGTGCCCCCTGCATGGGCCGCTGCGACTGCGCGCCGGTGGTCGAGGTCGGCCATCGCCACATAGCGCCGGCCAGCGCCGGGAGCATCGCGGCCGTCATTCAGGCGGGCGATCTGCATCCCGAGAACCCCGAGCATGAAGGCCTGGAGGCTTATCAAGCGCGCGGCGGCTATCAGGTTCTGCGGGACTGCCTCTCGGGCAAGCGCCCGGTCGAGCAAGTGATCGAGAGTTTGAGTGATTCCGGCCTACGCGGTCTGGGTGGCGCCGGCTTCCCTACCGGGCGCAAGTGGTCGCTAGTGCGGGCGGAGGCCGGCCCACGCCTGATGGCGGTCAACGCCGACGAAGGCGAGCCCGGCACCTTCAAGGACCGCGTCTATATGGAGCGCGCACCGCACCAATTCCTGGAAGGCGTTCTGATCGGCGCTTGGGCGGTCGAGGCAGAGGCAGCCTACATCTATCTGCGCGACGAGTACCCGGGCATCCGAGAAGTCCTGCTGAAGGAGATCGCCGCGGCCGAGGCGGCCGGCCTGGTCGGCCACACCAAGCTGCACCTGCGGCGCGGCGCCGGCGCCTACATCTGCGGCGAAGAGTCCGCGATGATCGAATCGATCGAAGGCAAGCGCGGCCTACCGCGGCACCGGCCACCCTATGTGGCGCAGGTCGGCATCTTCGGCCGTCCCACCCTGGTGAACAACGTCGAGACGCTCTACTGGGTTCCGGAGATCCTGGAGAAGGGCGCTGGCTGGTTCTCCAGCGAGGGCCGGCACGGCGGCAAGGGGCTGCGCAGCTACTCGGTCTCGGGACGGGTCATGGAGCCGGGCGTCAAGCTGGCGCCGGCCGGCATCACGGTCAAAGAGCTGATCGAGGAGTACTGCGGCGGCATGGCCGAGGGCCACGGCTTCAAGGGCTACCTGCCAGGCGGCGCGTCGGGCGGCATCCTGCCGGCCGCCATGGGCGATCTGCCGTTGGAGTTCGGCAAGCTGGAGGAGCACGGCTCCTTCGTCGGCTCGCACGCCGTGGTGATCCTCTCCGATAAGGACGACATCAAGAAGGCGGCGCTCAACCTGATGCGCTTCTTCGAGGACGAGAGCTGTGGGCAGTGCACGCCCTGCCGGGTCGGCACCGAGAAGGCGGTCAAGCTGATGGCCCAGGAGACCTGGGACGTGCCGCTGCTGGAGGATCTGGCGAAAGTCATGCGGGACTCCTCGATCTGCGGCCTTGGCCAGGCAGCACCCAACCCGCTGGATTCGGTCCTGAAGCATTTCCCGCAGGATTTTTAGGGTTAAGTGTCTGAGTTAGATGGCTTAAGTTAGATCGAGGTCAGGACACTTTTGGCCGCGGTTGGGCGCCGCTGGGTAGCCGCTGCGGAGCAACGGAGAGATCGATGAGCGATCCGATCGTGTTCAGCTTGAACGGACAGGAAGTCGCGGCCGAGCCGGGCGAGACCATCTGGCAGGTGGCCAATCGCCTCGGGGTCGAGATCCCCCATCTCTGCTGGCAGCCGGAGCCGGGCTACCGGGCCGACGGCAACTGCCGCGCCTGCATGGTCGAGATCGAGGGCGAGCGCGTGCTGGCCGCCTCCTGCATCCGCCAACCGAGCCCGGGCATGGTGGTCAACACCACCTCCGAACGGGCCAAGACCTCGCGCGACCTGGTCTTCGAGCTTCTGGTCGCCGATCAGCCGGCGCGCGACCAGGCGCACGATCCGGAAAGCAAGTTCTGGCACTGGGCCGAGACGCTGGAGGTCAAGACCAGCCGCTTCCCGCAACGCGAAACGCCGACGCAAGACAGCTCCCACCCGGCCATGCGGGTCAACCTGGATGCCTGCATCCACTGCAACCTCTGTGTGCGGGCCTGCCGCGAGGTCCAGGTCAACGACGTGATCGGCATGGCCTACCGCGGCCACGGCGCGAAGGTCATCTTCGACTTCGACCAGAGCATGGGCGAGAGCACTTGCGTGGCCTGCGGCGAGTGCGTGCAAGCCTGCCCGACCGGCGCGCTGATGGAGGCGAGCCTGCTCGACGAGCAGGGTGTCCGGACCGAGTTTGCCGACCGCTACGTCGACACCCTCTGCCCCTATTGCGGCGTGGGCTGCCAGACCCGCGCCTACGTGAAGGACGACAAGATCATTCAGGTCGACGGCCGCAACGGACCAGCCAACGAGCAGCGGCTCTGCGTCAAGGGGCGCTTCGGCTACGACTACATCAACCATCCGCACCGCCTGACCAAGCCGATGATCCGCAAGCCGGATGCGCCCAAGGCCGCGGACCTGGAGGTCGATCCGGCCAATCCCTGGACCCACTTCCGCGAGGCCACCTGGGAGGAAGCGCTGGATGCCGCAGCGGCGGGCCTGAAGAAGGTCCTCGAGCGAGACGGCCCCTCGGCTCTGGCCGGCTTCGGCTCGGCCAAGGGCTCGAACGAGGAGGCCTATCTATTCCAGAAGCTGGTGCGCCAGGGCTTCGGTACCAACAACGTGGATCACTGCACCCGGCTCTGCCACGCCTCTTCGGTGGCGGCCCTAATGGAGGGCGTAAATTCCGGCGCGGTGACGGCGCCTTTCACGGCGGCGCACGATTCCGACTGCATCATCGTGATCGGCGCGCGGCCGGCGCAGAACCATCCGGTAGCGGCGACCTTCCTGAAGCAGGCGGCCAAGGCCGGCAAGACACTGATCGTGATGGACCCGCGGCGCCAGATGCTGTCGCGCTATGCCACCCACATGATCCAGTTCAAGCCCGGCCAGGACGTGTCGCTGCTGAACGCCATGCTGCACACCATCATCGAGGAAGAGCTCTACGACGCCCAGTATGTGCAGGCGCGGGTCGAGGGCTTCGACGAGCTGAAGGCCGGCGTCGCAAACTTCTCGCCCGAGGCCATGGAGCCGGTCTGCGGCATCGAGGCGGCGAAGATACGCGAGATTGCGCGGATCTACGCCAAATCGGAGGCCTCGATCATCTTCTGGGGCATGGGCATTTCGCAGCATGTGCACGGCACCGACAACTCGCGCTGCCTGATCGCGCTGTCCATGATCACCGGGCAGGTCGGCCGGCCGGGCACCGGCCTGCATCCCCTGCGCGGCCAGAACAACGTGCAGGGCGCCTCCGACGCCGGTCTGATTCCGATGGTCTATCCGGACTATCGCTCGGTCGAGGACGCAGCCGTGCGCAAGGAGTACGAGGACTTCTGGGGCACCCAGCTCGATCCCAAGAAAGGCCTGACGGTGGTGGAGATCGTCAACGCGATCATCGCCGATCAGATCAAGGCCATGTACATCATGGGCGAGAACCCGGCCATGTCGGACCCGGACCAGCACCACGCCCGCGAGGCCCTGGCCAAGCTGGAGCATCTGGTGGTGCAGGACATCTTCCTGACCGAGACGGCCTGGCATGCCGACGTGATCCTGCCGGCCTCGGCCAAGGCGGAAAAGTGGGGAACCTTCACCAACACCAATCGCCAGGTGCAGCTCGCCCGTCCGGTGGTGCCGCCGCCGGGCGAAGCACGGCAGGACTGGGAGCTGGTCCAGGAGATCGCCCGCCGGATCGGGCTCGACTGGAATTACTCGCATCCGAAAGACGTCTTCGCCGAGATGGCGCAGATCATGCCGTCACTCTCCAACATCACCTGGGAGCGGCTGGAGCGCGAGGACGCAGTGACCTATCCCTGCGATGCGCCCGACCAGGCCGGCAACGAGATCATCTTCGCCGAGAGCTTCCCGACCGCCAGCGGCCGGGCAAAGGTCGTGCCGGCCGGCCTGGTGCCGCCGGACGAGCTGCCGGATTCCGACTATCCCCTGGTGCTGACCACCGGACGCATGTTGGAGCATTGGCACACCGGCGCCATGACCCGGCGCGCCACCACACTCGACGCGATCGAGCCGGAGGCCGTGGCCAACCTCTCACCCAAGGAGCTCGACCGCCTCGGCGTGACGCCGGGCCAATCGATCACAGTTGAGACGCGGCGCGGCGCCATCACCCTGGTCGCCCGCCAAGACCGCGACGTGCCGGAGGGCATGGTCTTCATCCCCTTCTGCTTCGCCGAGGCGGCGGCCAATATCCTGACCAACCCGCAGCTCGACCCCTATGGCAAGATCCCCGAGTTCAAGTTCTGCGCCGCCCGAGTCACGCCGGCGGAGCGGCAGGCGGCGGAGTAGCTTCCACGAGTCAACAAAAGGTGCCATCGCGTTATGGCCCTCATGCTTCGTCAGGCTCAGCATGAGGGCCTCACCCTGAGCTTGTCGAAGGGCGAGGCCCGGGCCCGCTCGTCTACTTACAAGGTGTACAACATGGAGCTGAGGACCGTGGCCCAGATCGCCGCAGTCCTTCTGCTCGTCCTTTTGGCCGAGACGCCGGCGCACGCGCAAGACAGTGGCGAGCCGGCCGTCGCCGATCAGGCACTGCTGCAGGCCGCCGGCGAGAACGATCCGGAGCTGGGCCGTTTCGCCCTTGAAAAGGGTGCGGACCTGGAGGCGCGCGATCCGCAAGGCAATACGCCGCTCATGGTCGCTGCCGGGCGCAAGAGCCTCGACATGGTGGATCTGCTCTTGGAGGCCGGGGCCGATCCGGCGGCGCGCACACCGGACGACGGCTGGACCGCCCTGCACTACGCCGCCTACGAGGGCCACGACCGGGTCGCGCGCCGCCTGATCGAGGGCGGGGCGGCGCTTGAGGCGCGCGAGGCGGATCATGGCAATACGCCGCTGCACCTGGCCGCACGACGTGGCAAGCGGCTCGTAGTCGCTGTGCTGCTGCAGGCCGGGGCCAAGGTCGACAGCCGGGACGAGCGCAACGGCAACACACCGCTGATCAACGCCGCCTTCACAGCCGACAACGCGCCGATCGTGGCCGAGCTGCTGGCCGCCGGCGCCGCCCCCAACCTGGCCGCCAAGGACGGCCTGACCGCGCTGCTGGCGGCAGCCTCGCGTGGCAACCTACCGGCCCTGCAGCTCCTGCTCGGCGAGGGTGCAGCGGTCGCGACGCGCAGTCGGGATGGCCTGACTGCCCTGCACATGGCCGTCATGGGCGGGCACACCGACGCAGCCAAGCGGTTGATCGCCGCGGGCGCCGATCTGGAGGCCCGCGCCGCCGAAGGCGAAAGCCCGCTCGGCCGTGCCGTGCTCTCCGGTCATGTCGATAGCGTGATCGCCCTGCTCGAGGCCGGTGCCCGGATCGACGCGCCGGGCCGCAGCGGTCGCAGCCCCCTGATGCTGGCCGCCATGGCCGGGCAGGAAGGCGCGCTTTACGTGCTCATCGCCCGCGGTGCCGATGTGAATGCGACGGTCGCGGGCAACGGCAACACAGCCCTCATGCTGGCGGCCAACCGCGGCCGCTTGGAGGCGGTGCGCATGCTGCTGCAAGCCGGCGCCAAGGTGGATGCAACGGCGACCGACGGCTGGACCGCCCTGCAGGCTGCTGAAATGGTCGGCGACGACGAGATCGTCGCTCTGCTGCGGGATGCCGGCGCGGTGCAGTAACATCAAGCTGCGATGCGGGCGCGCGCTTCGCTCCCCATTATTGCGAGCCGGCGCCGGACGGTCACCTGGCGCATTGGGCAATCCAGAATGGCGGGGGTGTTCCGGTCCGCTACGGCAAGGCCCGATACCAGGTGTCGGAGAGTGTATAGCCGGTCGGAAAAGGATCCGTCGGGTCGAGCATGTATTGGTGAATTCCGGTAATCCACGCTCTCCCGGAAATAGACGTGGCAACGCCTGGAACACCCCCGACATCCACCGCCCTCAAGGTCTCGGCATGAAACTCCGTGCCGATGATGGAGCGGCTGATGTAGCGCTCGCCGACGCCGATTTCCCCCTTGGCATGCATCAGGGCCAGCCTCGCTGAGGTCCCCGTACCGCAGGGCGAGCGATCGATCTTGCCCGGCGAAAGCACCACGGCATTGCGCCCGCTCTTGGTCCCGTCCGACTCGACCTCGACCGGCATGGCCATTTCCGTGAAGGTGACGGTGTGGATCTCCGGGTTCTCCGGGTGGGTGACGGGATGCTGCTCTGCGGCGGCGGCCTTGATCTGCTCCGCCACCTTGACGATGTCCTTGGCCTCGTCAGGCGTTACCGAGAAACCGAGCGCCTTGGCGTCGACGATAACGAAGAAGGCGCCGCCATAGGAAATGTCCCCTGCAACCGTGCCCAGGCCCCCGACTTCAATCTTGATATCGCCCTTGGCCAGGAAACTCGGGACGTTCTCGACCCGCACCCGCTCGCAACGGCCGTCACGGCACTGCGCCCGCACATGGATCAATCCGCCCGGGGTCTCCAGGGTGACGCGGGTCTCCGGCTCCGTCATCGGCAGCATGCCGATTTCCAACAGCACCGTGACCACGCACATGGAGTTGGAGCCGGACATCGGCGGATAATCGGTGGGCTCCATGATGATGAAGCCGGCCGCGGCATCCGGGTGCTTGGCGGGCAAGACCAAATTGGTGTGCACGAAGACGCCGCCCCTGGGCTCGTAGAGCAGGAACTTGCGCAGATCGTCCGCCTCGGTCTCGAGAAACCGCTTCATCTCGAAGAGGGTGTCGCCGGGCGGCGGGATCACGCCGCCGGTGACCACGCGGCCCACTTCTCCCTCCGCATGACAGCCTACAACCGTGACATTTCGAGACGTCTTCATGACACCAACTCCGCGCTATGGGACGGGGGTACGAAGGTCCGCGTCCATTTCTACTGCATGGGCCGTCTTGGGCTCGCTCGAACCGGGTTGAACAGGGGCCGCCGCCCCACCCTAGCCGAAGCTATCACCACGGCCGAAAGACAACAACAGCACGCCCAGCAGGATTAAGACGGTGCCGGTCCACTGGCTCAACGACAGGATCTCCTTGAACACCAACATCGCGACCACCGCGGTGATGGCGATCGTGCCGCTGACCACGGCGGGAACCGCTACGCTTGCCGCCATCGGCTTCCCCGTCCCGATCCCGGCAAAAAGGTAGAAATAGGCAATCTCCGCGCCGCCTATGCAAAGTCCGGCCGCCACGGCCCACAGGTACGAGCTCGCCGACAGTTGAAGCACATGGCCGCCACGAACCAAGAGGATCGAGACGAAGACGATCGACGTGGCCAGCGCCGCGAGCTGCAAAGCGATGGTCGCCGCGATGGTGGTGGTCGCTTCGGCCGGCGCGTGAGACCCGGCAACCTTGATGAAGACGTTGTAGCCGGCGTAGAGCACCGTAACCGTCATGAGGAGCAACACGCCGCCCATATCCAACCTTCTCCCAATCGCACCCCGGGCCGTCAGGCAAATGCCGGCCCTCCGGACGCTTGTTGTCCTGGAGCGCATGAGCTTATTGACGGGCGGAGACGAGCCAGTTCACCGACTTAGACTTGAACTCGGTCCTCCGGCGGGGCGCCGAAGCGAATCGGAACCTGGTGGCGTTCGAGCGCCTCCGCCGGCACCGTCCTGACAGCGTCGAAGAGACAGGGTCGCGCGACCAGGAAGTAGGCATCCCGGTCGATCAGGATCAGCCCTTCCTCGACCAACCAATCGGCGATGTCTTCGATGATCGTTTGATGGATCATCGGCCTGCCCGTGACGCTCTTCAGGTCCTCCCGGCCGATCTTGTAGGCGCCGCTTTCCTCGCCGCCGAACGATGCCTGATGGAGATCGGCCAGGAGCCGCGCGCAGTCCCTCGGCGTCCGCATCGTGGGGCTCCTGCGAAGAGCGGTGGTCAAGCAGCGGAGGCGAGGCGCGGCCGGGTCTCCATGGCCTGCCTGACGACCGCCTCGACGCGCGCGCGTTCCTCTCCCGCCAGAGTCAATCGCGGTCGGCGCACCGTCTCGGAGCCCAGTCCGGTCAGCTGATTGGCGAGCTTGATGTACTGCACCAGCTTCACATCCACATCCAGATGCAGCAGCGGCATGAACCAGCGATAGAGCTCCACGGCCTCCGCGACCCGGCCGGCCTTGGCAAGCTCGAAGAGGTGAACGCTCTCGACCGGGAACGCATTGACCAGGCCGGCAACCCAACCCACGGCGCCAAACAGCGCATTCTCCAAAACCAGATCATCGACGCCGCAGAAAATCCGGTAGCGATCGCCGCAGACATTGAACATGTCGGTGATGCGGCGACTGTCGTGCGAGGACTCCTTGACCGCAACGATGGTGTCGCAGTCCGCGAGCTCGCTGAAGTCCTGCGGCGAGAGGTCGACTTTGTAGGAGACCGGGTTGTTGTAGATCATGATCGGCAGGTCGCTGGCTCCCGCCAGCGTACGGAAATGCAGGATGGCTTCCCGGGAATCCTGTTGATAGACCATGCAGGGAAGCGCCATGAGGCCGGCGCAACCGGCCCGCTGCGCCCGCCCGGCAAAGACGATGCCGAGGTCCGTCGTATACTCGGCCACACCGGCCAGCACCGGGATCCGCCCTGCCACGGCCTCGACCGCGGCGCGAAGCACCCGCTCCTTCTCGTCCGCATCGAGCGAGCTGTTCTCGCCTAGGGTGCCAAGCATGACGAGTCCACGAATTCCCGCATCGAGGCAGGCCTCGACGTGCCGCGCCGTCGCCTCCAGATCCAAACTTCCATCCGGCTTGAACTCCGTCATCAAAGCCGGAAAAACACCGTTCCAGTCCGTCGTCATCGTTTTCGCCCCTAGCGTCCAAGCGGGAGAGGAAATAGCAGAGTGTGCCCCACGGCCTCGCTCGCATGCGGGGCATTCGCGCCGGCTCGCAGCAACATGCCGCTGGCCTTTTTTTATATTTTATATAAAATGCGATGCCTCGGGTCAATGACGATTCGGTCGAGACTCGATAAGACGAGGCATCGCACGGAGCCCCTGCACTATAGGGCTTCGGGCGTATCGGCGCCTAGCTCCGGCGCTTGAGCAGGTGGCATGGAGTGGGAACGAGCGACGAGGCGAAGATGGTAGGCAGCATCGGGTTCCTGGGGACCGGCGCGATCACCCAGGCCGTCGTCACAGGCCTCTGCACAGCGGAGCAACAGACCCCGGAGATTGTGGTTTCACCTCGCAACGCCGGCCGGGCCACGGCGCTCTCGGAAAGATTCGACCGGGTTTCGATCGCCCGGGACAATCAGGCGCTGATCGATGCCAGCGACGTTGTCTGCCTGGCGCTGCGGCCGGACATGGCGAGCCCACTCATCGAAGATCTTCGCTTCCGGCCGGACCAACGGATCGTCAGCTTCATCTCCACATTGTCGCTCGCGGATCTTCGGCCTCTCGTCGAACCGGCAAGCACGATCTGCCGCATGGTGCCTTTGCCGCCGGTGGCCGACCATTTGGGGCCCGTGGTTCTCTGCCCGCCGCAAAAGGAGATTGCCGCGCTCTTTTCCGGCATCGGAACCCTGGTCCAGGTGGAGACCGAAGCTCAGCTCCACGCGCTCTGGGCCACGACCGCCATGATGGCGCCGTTCTTCGGCTTCCTGGGTCACATCTCGGGCTGGCTCGAAGGCAAGCAGGTCGAGCCCGAGCAGGCCCGGAGGTACGTCGGCTCCATGGTCCATGCCCTGGCCGTGACGGGCAAGAACGACGCGGAGCGGGGTTTTGCCGCACTGGTTGCCGAGCACTCAACCCCGCAGGGCCTCAACGAGCAGGCCTTGAGGGAGCTGGAGCGCACCAATTGGGGCGATAGCATCGCCAAGGTATTGGATCTGATCGAAGACCGCTTGAACGGGCGCGCCGATTTCAGCGATAGTCTTGGGTAAGGGGGTGGGTTTGGGTCTCGTTGGAATGGAAGCATCAAGGTGGCAATAAAGGCGAAGTCTGATCTCGCCGGTCGGGCGCGGCACCGCACCATCAAAGCCACCGTCACCGATGAGCTGCGCGAGCAGATCATTTCAGGCCGAATACGCGGCGGCGATCCTCTGAGGCAGGAGTCCCTGGCAGCGGAGTTCGGCTGCAGCCTTATCCCGGTCAGAGAGGCCCTCCTTAGTCTGCAAGGAGAGGGCCTGGTCGAGTTCGTTCCGCACAAGGGCGCCGTCGCCAAGGAGATCACCTACAGCGAGATCGAGGAGATCTTCGACCTGCGGGCCCTTCTCGAGTGCGACATCCTGTCCCGTGCCATCCCTAAGCTGAGCGACGACGATATTCAGCGGGCAACCGATATCCTCCTGCAGTTTACGCGCCTGCTCGAACCCGACGCCGACTTACAGAACTGGGGCAAGCTGAACTGGGACTTTCACGCCGCGCTCTACGCGCCTGCCGGGCGGGACTACACCTTCCGCATGATCGAACGCCTGCACACCAACTGCGATCGCTACATCCGCCTGCAGCTTCGACTCGACGAGGGGCGTAAGGAAGCCCACGCCGAACACGAGCAGATCCTCGCGTTGGTCCAGGCAAAGGACCGCCGTGGCGCCACCAAGGCGTTGCGCGATCACATCCTCGCCACCGGCAAGAAACTGATCGATGGCCTGTCGGCCGCAGGCGCCGTCAGAGGGTCGTAGCCGGCCGTCCGCCAACCGCTAGCCAGGGCGCTACTGCACGTAGCCGAGCTGCCGCGGCAGGAAGAGTGTGATCTCCGGCACATAGCTGATGACCAGCAGGGTCGTGATCAAGACCGCGATAAAGGGCAGCAGCGGCTTTACCACGGCCTCGATCGGCAGCTTGTTCAACCCGCAGGCCACATAGAGGCAGATGCCGACGGGCGGCGTAATCAGGGAAATGGCCACGTTCGCCTCGACCAGAATGCCGAGGTGGATCGGCTCCATCCCCAGCGCCACGCCGGCCGGCACGAGAATCGGCATCAGGATGATCAGGGCCGGCAGGGCGTCCATGACCATACCCAGGATCAGGAACAGGATGTGGACCAGGATGACGAAGACCACCCAGTTGTCCGCATACTCGACGATGAAGCTGCCCAGGCTTTGCGGAATCCGGTCGAAGGAAAGCGCAAAAGAGAAGGCCGATGCCATGCCGAGGACCATGAGAACGATGCCGGTCAAGCGGGCGGACTGCAGAAAGACCCGCGGCAGGTCGTCCCAGCTCATCTCCTTGTAGACGAACATGGAGACGACAAAGCCGTAGACCACGGCCACGGCCGAGGCTTCCGTCGGCGTGAAGATACCACCCAGGATCCCGCCCAGCACGATCACCACCATCAGAAGGGCGAGCGCACCGTCGAGCCAGATCCGCAGGAACTCGCGGAGAGAAAGCTTCGGCTCCAGGGGCAGGTTCATCTTTCACGCAAAGACCCACACCAGGGCGATCAGCGCCAAGGCATTGACCGCGCCGGGCAGGATTCCGGCGGCAAAGAGCCCGCCGATCGACATGCCACCGACCACGCCGATGACGATCAGATCGATCGACGGGGGCACGAGCGTCGAGGTGCCGCCGGCTGAAGCAAGAATTGAGGTGGCAAAGGGCGAGGGATAGCCCTTTTTCCGCATCTCCGGCATGGTGATCGAGCCGATCGCCGCCGTATCTGCGGAGGCCGAGCCGCAGACGCCGGAGAAGAACATGGTCGAGAGAATCACGACCATGCCCAATCCGCCCTGAACCCGGCCGACGAGGGAAAGCATCATGTTGACGATGCGCCGCGCGATGCCGCCGCTGCCCATGATGTTTCCGGCCAGGATGAAAAGCGGTATCGCCAGAAGCGTGAAGGAGTTGATGCCGTTTATGACGTGCTGCGGAAACAACAGAAGGAAATCGGGCGAGAGGTAGTAGAGGCCCGCCAGGGCACAGAGGCCGAGCACAATGCCGATCGGGACCGACAGCAGCAAAGTGACCAGGAAAACGCTGGCAACGAGGAGACCCATGTCGGCAGCCTCCTAGGATTCTGTTTCGCCACTGCTGTCGTTCGGTGCACCGCCGGAGAGATCTTTCCAGGCATTCCGCGCGACATAGAAGAGCATCACCAGCCCGCCGAAGAGCGGTGCCGAGAAGGGAACCTCCATCGGGATACCGAGAGCCGGCGCCGTCATCCCGCTGACGCTCTCAACGAGGTAGCGATAGGACTCGTAGATGAACAGAATGGCAAAGGCGATCAGAATGAAATCGACCAGGATGGCGACCAAACGCCGCAGCCTCGGCGTGAGGCGGTCGACGAGGAAGCGCAGGGAGAAGTGGGCACGGAACTTGAAGGCATAGCCGGCGCAGACCATGCCCAGCCAGATCATCAGGAAACGCGCAGCCTCTTCCGACCAGGACAGCGAGCTGTGCAGGAGATAGCGCCAGACAACCTGCGCGAAGGTCACGCACACCAGCGCCAACAGCAGAAGGCAGATGAAGAGCTCGAGCGGGCGCCTTGAGAGCTCTCGAAGAGAATTCGGCATGACGGTCCCCCAAGAAAAGTGCGGCAAGGCCGGCAACTTCCCGCGACGGCCCAGTCTATCCGCTTTGCAGGCAGAGCAATCAACGAAGAGAGGCCCGCCCTCCAGCTCAGGGACCCGGATAGACGAACCTCTCTCGACCCGACGCCAGCAAACTCGACGCCAGCAAACTCGACGCCATGGGGCGATGCCGACCTAGCTACTGGTTGATCACCGCCTCGATCGCCGACATGCCGCCCACACGCTCGGCGTTCTTCGCATAGACCGGCTGTGCCTTTTCACGAAAAGCGTCGATATCGACGTCGTTGAAGACCAGCCCCTGCTCTTCGAGGAATGCCCGAGCCTCGTCGGTCGCGGTGGCCATGGCTTCGCGCTCGGCCGTCACGGATGCGGCGGCCGCCTCGAGGAAGACCTTCTGTTGCTCTTCCGAAAGGCCGTCGAACACCTTGTTGCTGCAGATAAGCCCCGCTGCCAGGTAGAGATGCCCGGTCAGTGAAACGTACTTGGTGACCTCGTAGAACTTCTCGACCTTGAGGTCCACGTGGTCGGTTTCGGCTCCGTCTATGACGCCCTGCTGCAGGCTCGTATAGACCTCGCCGAAAGACATCGGCGTCGCCTGGGCACCCAATGTGTTGAAGGTGTCGATCAAGACCGGAGAGCCCATGACCCGGATTTTCATGCCTTCCAGGTCGGCGGGCGTCGTGACCGGCTTTTCCCCATTCCAGGCGTTGCGGACGCCCGAGAACCACCAACCGACGAACTTGGCGTTCAGGCTCTCTTCCACGGCCGCGGCGATCTGCTCGCCGGTCGGTCCGTCGACCACCTTGTAGAAGTGATCGGTGTCGCGAAACAGGAAGGGAAGGTTGAGCAGATCGGCTTCCGGCACGAAGGGTGCAAGGCCACCGCCCGCGCTCGCGGCGGAGCAGGCGATCGTGCCGGTCTTCACCATCTGAGATGTGGTCTCCTCGTCCCCGAGCTGTTCGCTGGGAAAGATCTCGACTTTGATCTCGCCGTTCGTGCCGCTTTCGAGAGCCTGTTTGAAGGCCTCGAAGCCCGCCTGGAAGGGGTGATCTTCCGGGCCGTTGTGCGCGACCTTGAGCGTCGTTTGGGCCACGGCAGGTGTAGCGGCCACCCATCCGAGTGCCAACACCATGGCGGTGCAAATCGCCGTCCTAAGCATTCGCCACCTCCCTCTTCGCCTCTATACTCATTATGCCGATCGATATTATATTATATAAAATATAAGTCAACCGGCTTCTCCTCGGCAACTGCGCCTTGGACCTCGGGCGAGGTTGATTTCGTTTCTGATTCTTGGAGAGGCGGCCGTGTTTCGGAGAGCTGGGTGCGAGCCCCGCGGAGACAAATCTTGGCCGCACATCCGGAGGCTAACAGCCGGGGGACATAGGGTTGGAGGACAGAGGACATGAGCGACAATCTGCTGCAGCGGGATGTGGGGGCGATCCCCAGGTTCTCGCAGACCGCAACCTTCATGAGATCCGTCCAAAGGGAGGAGCCCGACGGCCTGGACATCGCCCTGGTCGGCGTGCCGTTTGACGGCGGCTCCTCGTTTCGCTCGGGCGCACGCCACGGCCCGGCCCAGCTGCGTGAGATGTCGCGGCTCATTCGGCGCGTGAACTACGCCACGGGGATCACGCCGTTCGACAGTTGTCGCGTGGCCGACGTCGGCGACGCCCCGGTCAATCCCCTGAGCATCGAAGACAGCCTTGTATCCATAGAGGCGTTCTTCGAAAGGATCGCCGGGTCGGGAGCGCTGCCTTTGGCGGCGGGAGGCGATCACACGATCACCTTGCCGATCCTTCGCGCCCTGGTCACGGCCAATCCCGTCGGGCTGATCCAGATCGATGCCCATTCGGATACCCTGGACATCATGATGGGGCAGCGATACGCCAACGGCACGCCCTTCCGGCGGGCCATCGAGGAAGGTCTGCTCGACCCCCGCTCCGTCATCCAGATCGGCATTCGCGGGACACTGTTCGATGCCGACGAGCACGTCTGGGCGAGAGACAATGGCATCACCATAATCGACATCGACGCATTTTATGACCTCGGCGTGCCTGGCGTGCTTCGCAGGGTCTTCGATCTGCTCGAAGACCGGCCGGCCTACCTCACCTTCGATATCGACGCGTTGGATCCTTCCTGTGCTCCCGGAACCGGCAGCCCGGAACCGGGCGGCTTGAGCGTCAGGGATGCGCAGGCTCTGCTGCGCGGGCTGGCCGGATTGCAATTGATCGGTGCCGATGTGAACGAACTGTCACCGCCACTCGACCCGAGCGGCACCACGGCCATCGTCGCTGCCAATCTCATGTTCGAAGAGTTGTGCCTTTTGGCCCAGGCAGTAAAGCGGCGTCGCCCGAGATCAAGTTAACGGCGGTGCGCCCGTCCTCTGTTGCGCTCGCGGCCGTGTCGTGAGCTGTGGACCGCGACTGCGCAAAAGTCAGTGCTAGACAGGCACCTCGACCTCCCGGTCGAGCTCGGCGGAGCGGTAGATTGCCTGCTTGATGGCCACCGACTTCAAGGCCTCCTCGCCGGTCACCAGCGGCGCCCTGCCATTTTTGAAGGCATCGATCGTGTCCTGCAGATTGGCGCGGTGACGCTCCATGGGAAAGAGGTAGGGATCGGTCACGTCGACGAACTTGAAGCCGGCCGGCGCATCGATCTTTTCGGGATCGTCTTCCAGATCCCAGAGGTAGAGCTCGTCGTACTCGCCGTTGAAGATCGCGCTGCCCTTGGTGCCGTGCACCTCGATCCGCGATTTCAACGCCGGCCGGAAGCAAGTCGAGCTGACGACGACGCCTGAAGCCCCGCTTTCGAACGTCAGGAGTGCGTTGGCAAGGTCCTCGACCTCGATGTCATGAAAAGCCGTTCGGGTCTTGGCGTAAACCTTGGTCACGGGCCCGGCGATCCACTGCATGAGGTCGATCAAGTGGGTGGTTTGCGTCGTCAAGGTTCCGCCACCCTCGAGTTCCTTGGTGCCGCGCCAGGCATCGTCGCGATAGTAGGAGACCTCGCGGAAGGCCTTATCATAGGCATCGATCTGCAGGATCTCGCCGAAGCGGCCCTCGTCGACGGCACGCTTGACCCTGCTGGCCGCCGCGCCGAAGCGCATCTGATAGATCACCGAGAGCTGCACCCCGTTGCGGGCGCAGGCCCCGATGATCGCCTTTGCGCCCTCCATAGTGATTTCCAGCGGCTTCTCGACGATGACGTTCTTTTCGGCCTCGGCCAACGCCATCGCATGCTGCGCGTGCAAGCCATTGGGCGAGCAGACCACCACGAAGTCGAGCTCCGGATCGGCACAGAATTCCGCGTAGTCGGAGTAGCTCTTCCGTGCGCCGTACTTGTTGGCAAAGGCCTTGGCTTTTTCAGGAGACCGCCCATAACAGGCGACGAATTCGACCTCCGCCATTTCCGCAAACTGGGTCGCATGCGTAACGCCGCCCATGCCGATCCCGACCAAACCGAAACCAAACTTTCCATCCTTCATGACCATCCCTCCCGAATAGCGAAAGTGGGCACAGAGTGGATAGCTCGGTTACCGCGACCCGAGATCAATCCTGGGCAATCGAATGTCTCGACGATGAGGTCGCCGGCATCGTCGGCGCTCCGGGACGATGCATCGCCCTTTCACGACCAACCACGATATCAAAGCCGAGGAAATTTTATAAAATATAAACTTCGAGTCAAGCGGCGGCGAAACCCCGTCATTTTCCGAAGGGCACTGCCGCCTGACTTCGGCTAGCAGCGCTAGATGCCTTGCGCGGCTTCGGCGCCGGCGGCCGCCAGCAGGTCCCACACATGGGGTGCGAAGGAGCGCCAGACTTCGATCCGGTAAGCGGTCTCGCTTTCTCGGATGAGCGTCACTGTGGCGCTGTCGAAGACCGTTCTCGTTGCCGAGCCGGGCGGTATGTCATCCAGGTCGCGCGGACAGGCGGCATTGATCGCAAAGCCGGCGTCGTTTCCCTCGATCACGATGCCAACCTCGCGATGGCTGATGTCGACCAGACTATGCGGGCAGTCCGCGTAGAGCGCCGCGAAGCGGGCGACGATGTCTGCCGCCTCGTCCAGGGGTGCATGCAGCAGCCACTCATCCGGACCCAGGCAGATCGCGCGCCTTTCCCCCTCCGCCCGCATCGCGCCGATGGCGGAGGGGATCTCGGAGCCAAAAGCTTGGGCGGCGAGGTCGAGCTTGCGTGGGTCGAGCCTGAGCGCGAACCTCGCGCAGCTATCGGCGACACGCAGTTTCTGTGCGGCAGAGGACGGCGCCCTGCCCTGTCTGCCGTCGAGCGGTTCAAGTTCCTGGAGCATTGGCTTTCCTCACGCACTCAGGCGGCTGTTATCGGGATCGTAAAAGACCGTGCCGCAGACCCGCACCGGGATCGTCTTCTCCGGCATCGGTACGTGGAGCAGGCTGTCCATGCGGTCACGTCCGCCCTTGACCAGGGCGAGCGCGATCGAGCGGCCGAGGGCATCGCTCCAGTAGGACGAGGTGACATGCCCGATCATCGTCATCGGAACCGGCTGATCCGGCCGCTCGACGATCTGGGCGCCTTCCTCCAGCACCTCCGTCGGGTCCTCCGTCCGCAGGCCCACCAGTTGCTTTCGGCCGGCCGCCAGCATGTCGGGACGCGAAAGCGAGCGCTTTCCGACGAAGTCGGGCTTGTTCTTGCCGATGGCCCAGGACAGCCCGGCATCGTCAGGCGTCACCGTGCCGTCGGTATCCTGCCCGACGATGATGTAGCCCTTCTCGGCCCGCAAGACATGCATCGTTTCCGTACCGTAGGGCGTAATGCCGAGCCCCTTGCCGGCGTCGAAGAGCGTCGTCCAGAGATCCAGCCCGTAACGGGCAGGAACATTGATCTCGTAGCCGCGCTCGCCGCTGAAGCTGACGCGGAACAGGCGCGTCGGCACGCCGCAGATCTTTCCCTCGGCCACGGACATGTGCGGAAAGGCAGCGTCCGAGAGATCGAGTCCTTCCACGAAGGGGGCGATGAGGTCGCGCGACTTCGGACCGTTGACGGCGATAACCGCCCATTGCTCGGTCGTCGACGCCAGCCAAACATCGAGGTCCGGCCACTCGGTCTGCAGATAGTCCTCCATCATGGTGAGCACGCGGGCCGCACCGCCCGTCGTCGTCGTGACGTGGAAGCGGTCGCTGCCGATCCGGGCAATGACGCCGTCATCGCGAATGAAGCCGTCCTCGCCGAGCAGCAGACCGTAGCGGCAACGCCCAGGGGCCAGCTTGGTCCAGGGGTTGGTATACATGCGGTTCATGAACTCGGCGGCGTCGGGCCCGACGACCTCTATCTTGCCGAGTGTCGAAGCGTCGAAGATGCCGATCGACTCCCGCACCGCCTTGCACTCGCGCGCGACCGCCGCCCGCATGTCCTCCCCTGCCCTCGGGAAGTAGCGGGCGCGCCGCCACTGTGCGACCGGCTCGAAGACCGCCCCGTTTTCTTCCGCCCAAGGGTCGATCGCGGTCTTCCGGGTCACCTCGAACAAGGCGCCGCGATTGTATCCGGCGAAGGCGCCGAAGGTCGTTGGCGTGTAAGGCGGGCGAAAGGTCGTGAGCCCGACCTGCGGCGGCGCGTTGCCAACGGCATCTGATGCGATCAACAGACCGTTGATGTTCGAGGTCTTGCCCTGGTCGGTCGCCATGCCGGTCGTGGTGTACCGCTTGACGTGCTCGATGGAGCGGAAGCCCTCGCGCACCGCTAGACGGATGTCCTTCGCGGTGACATCGTTCTGGAAATCGACGAAGGCCTTGGCGCGCGCCGGGTTGCGATCGGTCGGCAGCTCGCGGCAGGGAACCCCGGTCAGCTCGGTGTCATCTTGCACCGAATAGGACGCAGCCTCGGCCGCGAAACCGGCATCCCCGGCGGCCGCCGCCCCCGCCGCCGCACCGTCTTCGAGAACCGCCGCGAGGGAAAGCTTGCCGTTCCCCGCGCCGGCGCAACGACAGAACTCGGTGTATGCGTCCGGTAGAAAGATCTCTTCGTTCTCGTCCCAGCGCAAGCCGCCCTTGGTGTGCGAGAAGAGATGCACGCTGGGCGTCCAGCCGCCGGACATCAGCAAGGTATCGCAAACCAGCAGGCGGCCGGCACCGACCTCGCCGGACGGGCCGACGGGATTGGCAAGCAGGGCGTGGACGCGATGGCGGCCAAAAGTCCCGGTCACCGTGTGCCCGGTCAGGACCTCGATGCCCAGCGCGCCGGCCTGCTCGGCGAGCGCCCCGGCCACCGCGTGTCTGACGTCCACGATGACCGGCACCTCGACGCCGGCACGGGCCAGGTCGAAGGCGGCCTGCCAGGCCGAATCGTGCGCGGTCACAACGGCCGCCCGGTCCCCGACTTTCACGCCGTAGCGGTTGAGGTAGCTGCGCGCTGCACCGGCCAGCATGACGCCGGGCCGATCGTTGCCGTCGAAGACCAACGGCTTTTCGATCGCGCCCTGCGCCAGGACCACCTGCTTGGCCCGCAGACGCCACAGGCGCTCGCGCGGCGCGCCGTCCGGCGGACTCTCCATATGATCGGTGAGTCTCTGGCACAGGCCGACCAGGTTCTGGTGGTAGTATCCGATCGCCGTTGTCCGCGTCAGGATCGTGACGTTGGACAGGGCCTCCAGCGCCGTCTTGGCCTGCGCCAACCAATCCCAGGCCAACGTGCCATCGATCTTCGGATCGGGGTCGGAGAGCAGCGCGCCGCCGAGTTCGAATTGCTCGTCGACGAGAAAGGTTCGCGCGCCGCTCCGCCCTGCTTCGAGCGCCGCCGCCAGGCCCGCGGGACCGGCACCGACGACCAGCACGTCGCAATGGGCATAGCGGCTCGCATAACGGTCGGGATCGACCTCCTTCGGGGCCTGGCCGAGCCCCGCCGCATTGCGGATGAACGGCTCGTAGACCCTGTCCCAGAAGGCCTTCGGCCACATGAAGGTCTTGTAGTAGAAGCCGGCCGCGAACATCCTGTAGAAGGCGTCGTTGATGGCGCCCACATCGCGCTTCAAGGAGGGCCAGCGGTTCTGGCTGACCGCATCCAGGCCTTCGAAGAGCTCCTGAACCGTGGCCCGCGTGTTCGGCTCGAAACGGCCGTTGCCGCGGTCGGTGCCGACAAGGGCGTTCGGCTCCTCGGAGCCGGCCGTTAGGATGCCGCGCGGACGGTGGTACTTGAACGAGCGGCCGACCAGATGCACGCCGTTCGCCAGCAGGGCCGAGGCCAGGGTGTCGCCCTTGCAGCCTTCATAGCTCTTGCCGTCGAACCTGAACCGTAGGCGGCTATCCTGATCCACCCGCCCCTTGGCCGCGATGCGATAGGCGGTCATGTCTGCAGCTCCTTGAGTGCATCTTCCGACGGCCTTGGCTCGCCGGCCTTGTAGGTCGTGAGGAACTTGTCCGTGACCGTGTCGCGGGCGGCGTTGAAGAAACGCGCGCAGCCATGGCTATGGCGCCAGCGCTCGAAATGCAGGCCGCGCGGATTGCTGCGGATAAAGAGAAAGTCGCGCCACTCCGCATCGGACAATGCGGCAGGGTCCTGCGGACGCGCGATATGCGCCTCGCCGGCATAGGTGAACTCGAGCTCCGGCAGCTCGCGTTCGCAGTAGGGACAACGGATGAGAAGCAACTGACCCTCCCTCAGTGGGCGACCGCGGCGGCGGCGGCTTCATCGATCAGGCGCCCGGTCTCGAAACGCTCGAGGGTGAAGGGCGCGTTGATCGGATGGGGCTCGTCTCTGGCGATGGTGTGGGCGAAGACATGCGCCGATCCCGGTGTCGCCTTGAAACCGCCGGTCCCCCAGCCGCAGTTGACGTAGAGCCCGCGGACCGGGGTCTTGCCGATGATGGGCGAGCGGTCGGGGGTCACATCCACCGTCCCGCCCCACTTCCGCAGCATGCGCATGCGGGTGAAGATCGGGAACACCTCGCAGATTGCGGCGACCGTATGCTCGATCAGCGGCAGCCCGCCGCGCTGGCTGTAGGAGGTGTATTGGTCGGTGCCCGAGCCGATCACCAGCTCGCCCTTGTCGGACTGGCTGATATAGGCATGCACGCTGTTCGACATGACGACACAGGGGAATACCGGCTTGACCGGCTCGGAAACCAGGGCCTGCAGGGGATAGCTCTCAAGCGGCAGCCTGACGCCGGCGCTGTCCATCACGACCGAGGTGTTGCCGGCGGCCGAAACGGCGACCTTCTTCGCCTTGATGAAACCGCGCGGCGTGTCGACGCCGGTCACCTCGCCCGATGGCGCGCGCCGGATCGCCGTCACTGGACAGTTTTGGATGATATCGACGCCCCGCGCCGCGGCACCACGAGCGTAGCCCCAGGCGACCGCGTCGTGGCGCGCGGTGCCGGCACGGCGCTGTAGAGCCGCCCCCATGACCGGATAGCGGGCATCGGGCGAAATGTTGAGCGGCGGGCAGAAGTCCTTCGCCTGCTGCGGCGTGAGCCATTGATTGTCGACGCCATTCAGGCGGTTGGCATGGATGTGGCGCTGAAAGCTCTGCACGTCATGAACGTTGTGCGCCAACATCATGACGCCGCGCTGCGAGAACATGACGTTGTAGTTGAGCTCCTGGCTCAACCCATCCCAGAGATCGACCGCGTGATCGTAGAGGCGGGCGCTTTCGTCATAGAGGTAGTTGGAGCGGATGATGGTCGTGTTGCGGCCGGTGTTGCCGCCGCCGAGCCAGCCCTTCTCGATGACCGCGACGTCCGTTATCCCGTGCTCTTTAGCCAGGTAGTAGGCGGCGCCCAGGCCATGACCGCCGGCGCCGACGATGACGGCGTCGTACTCCGCCTTGGGCGCCGCGTCGGGCCATTGCGGCTGCCACTTCTTGTTGTCGGACAGGGCGTGTCGGACAAGCCCGACCAGCGAGAAACGGGTCACGGCGAACACTCCGATTTGGGTTCAGCGTGGCCGTAACATTGCGCGCTTCTCGGTCCTTGGATAGAATGAACGCGTCGTATTCATGGTATTGATACGACAGTTGTTCGACTAGATCAGCAGGAAGGGGTTTGGGTCTCGATGCAGCCTGTCCGCTCGGCCGCTCGCCTCTCGATCGGCTTTATCCTGGCGCGCCGCTTCACTCTCTGCGCCTTCGCCAACTTCGTGGACGTGCTGCGGCTGGCGGCCGACGAGGGGGATCGGAGCCGGCCGATCCACTGCCGCTGGTCGGTCCTTTCCGACCGCATGCGTTCGGCGGTATCGAGCTGTGGCGTCGAGGTCCAGCCGAGCGAGCGCTTAGGCGATCCCTCGAGATTCGACTACATCGTTGTCGTTGGCGGACTGGTTGACGAGATTCCCAACCTCGATCCGGCCTATCTGCGCTACCTACGGCGTGCGGCCGAGCAGAACGTTCCCCTGGTCGGCGTCTGCACCGGGGCGTTTATTCTGCACCGCGCCGGCCTCATGGACGGGTACCGCTGTTGCGTCAGCTGGTTCCATCACGCCGACTTCCTGGAGGAGTTCGACGGGCTGACGCCGGTCTCGGATCAGATCTTCGTCGTCGACCGCGACCGCATCACCTGCTCGGGCGGTGCCAGTTCCGCACACTTGGCGGCGCACCTGGTCGATAAGCATGTCGGCCGGTCGCAGGCGCACAAGAGCCTACGCATCATGATCATCGACGAAGTGCAGGCCGCGGAAAAGCCTCAGCCGGGCATTCCGATCGATCTCGAGACGAAAGACGAGCTGGTTCGCAAAGCGCTGCTCCACATGCAGCAGGCGGTCGACATACCCCTCTCGATCGCAGCCTTATCGCGTCGCCTGGGCCTGGGCCGCCGCCAGCTTGAACGCCACTTTCGGGCGGCTCTATCGATGACCCCGATGCAGGCCTACAAGACGATCCGTCTTGGCCATGCGGAATTTCTCCTGAAGACGACGCGGAGCTCCTTAACGGACATCGCCGTGGAAACCGGGTTTTGCGACACGTCCCATTTCATCAAGGCGTTCAAGAAACGGAACAGCGTTACGCCGGCGGCCTATCGCCAGATGGCGCAGGCCGCGCCCGGAGAGCAGGCGGGATTCGGTTTGTAGGCCAAACCTCGACCATTGCGGCCAGGGTTCGGGCCGCGGCGCGTTCAACCGATGGGCTGGACGACGCCTTGCGCCTCATCGCCCATGTAGATGGCAAAGCTGCCCTCCGTCGCCTCCTTCACATAGCGCCGCAGCATCGTCTGGCAGGCCGGGTCGCCGAGTCTCTCCCAAGGTATCTCCGATATGGGAAAGTAGGCCATGCCTGTCGGTGCGGCTCCCGAAGCCCTGCCGCGGTAGTAGATCGAGGTCATGCCCGTGCTCCGGTCTTCGAAAACGGCATAGACGAAATCGATGGACGTTTTCAGCTCCGCGCCGGCAAAGCTCTGGGTCAATCGCGCCAGGTTCGCCGCCTTGCCGTCGTGGCCCACGGCCGGGACGCTCAACGCGCCCGTCGTCTTGTCTTCCGCCAAGAGCAACGCGCGGTCCTGCTCGAGGACGGCGCCCACGATGGTGGTCGCCCCCCGTCCGGCCGCGTCGGCCAGCGTCTCTTCGATCCCCAAGGTGAAATAGCCGCCTTTCAGATAGCCGAGCGGCCGCCCCTCTCGATAGCCGAAATCGGTAACCCGGCCGATCAGGATGACATGGTCGCCGGCTTGAACCTCGCTGTAGCGCTCGCATTCGAACCAAGCCAGGGCCCCGTCGATGAGCGGCACACCGCCCTGGCCGGCCCGCCAGGATGCGACCTCGAACTTGTCGGCACGCTGGGTCGCGAAGAGACCGGATATCTCCTTTTGATCCTCGGCCAGAATGTTGATGGAAAACCGCGGTGCCGTGCAAAAGACCGCGCGACTTGCCGCCGAGTTGGCGATGCAGAGGAGGAGCAAGGGCGGGTCGAGGGAAACCGACGCAAACGAGTTGGCGGTAAATCCGCGCGCCGTACCGTCGGGCTCGACGGTCGTCACGATCGTGACACCGGTCGCGAATTGGCCAAGGGCATGGCGAAACGCGCGGCTGTCCAGAGCGTCACCCACCCGCCGTCTCTCCTACCCGACAGCATGCACCCTCGAGGAAAGACAAGAGCTCGCCATTGAAACGCTCCGGCGCCTCGATCATTGCCAAATGCCTCAAGCCGGGAAGGACGACCGCCGTGGCACCAGGGATCTCGGCGGCAATCGCCCGCGTCATTGCGGGCGAGTTTCCATAGTCCTCGTCTCCGGTCATCACGAGCGTGGGGCAGGCGATCGCCGGGTCGGGTACGATGAGCTCCTCCACACCGTCGACCAGGACCTGGTAGATAGTCGGATAGACTGTTCGATCGTTGGCCAGCACCCAGTCCCGGATCAACGCCGCGACCTCGGGATGCCCATTGCGAAAATCCTGCGTCAACCAGCGCTCAAGCGCCGCATCCACGGTGGCCTGGGGGCCATCGCGGCGAGCTTGTTCGACGCGCCGCTGGATCGCTTCGTGCGCCGCCGGCTCCCGCTTGTAGGGCGAGTGCAGGATGGCGAGCGCCCAGAGTCGATCCCCGTGATCCATGGCAAAACGCCGGGCGATCATGCCGCCGAGGGAAAAACCGGCGACCGCCACCTTGTCGAGACCGAGATCGTCGAGCAGCCCGCGCAGCTGACCCGAGAAGAGCGAAAGTGAAGGCTGTTCCGGTGGCGCCGGGCTCTCGCCGTGCCCGAAGAGGTCATAGAGGACCAACCGATGACGCGCGGCGAGCGCCTCGGTCTGCCAGCGCCACATGTGACGGTTCAGGCCGAGCCCGTGCACCAGAACGACTGCAGGTCCGTCTGCGCCAACAACCTCGTAGCGCGTGCCGTCGCTGGCGATCGCGGCCATGTTAGGTATCCCCAGGCTTGTAGGCGACGACTTCGACCTCGACGCGAACGTCCACCAGCAGGTCGCTGACGACGGCCGAGCGGGTCGGCGGCTCCTCGGGGAAATATTCGCCGTAGACGGCGTTGAAGCCGGGAAAGTCGGCGCGGTCGCGCAGCCACACCATGGCCTTGACCACATCCGACAGGCTGCAGCCGGCCTCGGACAAAATCGCCTTGATCTCCTCGAGCACGGCGCGGGTCTGATCTTCTATCGTACCTTCGGTCATGACGGCGCCGTCTTTGAAGGGAACCTGGCCGGTGAGAAACACGAAGTCGCCGGCCCGCATCGCGCGCGACAGCGAGAGCTGTCTGCCGCCGATGACCACGGGTGCTCCAATGACTTGCTTGCCGGCCATGCCACCGCCTCCCTGCTTTGCAGCAGGAGGTTATCCGAAGGCCCCCCGAGGCCCTTGCACAATTTTCGCCATACGACGGCGAAATTTCGTCATCCCCAGCCGGGTCAGAGCCACTAGGCTAGTACCTCCAAAAAGGGAGGAGTGTTGGCACTATGACCGAACTCACGCGCTATCAGATGCTGATCGACGGCCAGTGGGTCGACGCGGAAGACGGCCAGACCTTCGAGAGCATCAATCCGGCGACAGAGGAAGCCTGGGCCGTGGTTCCGGAAGCCACGGCAGGCGATGTGGACCGTGCGGTCAAGGCGGCGCATCGTGCCTTTAGCGAGGGCGAGTGGGCCCAGGCCCTTCCCACGGGGCGCGGCAAATACCTGCGCAAGCTGGCAGACCTCCTGGCGGAACGGTCGGAGGAGCTGGGCCGCACCGAAACCATCGACACCGGCAAGATGCTGAAGGAGACGCGCTGGCAGGCCAAGTACATCGCGGAGTTCTTCCACTACTACGCCGGCTGCGCCGACAAGATCCAGGGCGCGACCCTGCCCATCGACAAGCCGGAGATGGTTGCCTTCACGATGCGCGAGCCGCTCGGCGTGGTTGCCGCCGTGGTCCCATGGAACTCGCAGCTCTTCCTCGTTGCAGTGAAGATCGGCCCGGCCTTGGCGGCGGGCAACACCGTGGTGCTGAAGGCCTCCGAGCACGCCTCGGCGCCCATGCTGGAGTTCGGCAAGCTGATCGAGGAGGCCGGCTTTCCGCCCGGCGTGGTGAACATCGTTACCGGCCACGGCGATCCCTGCGGCAAGGAGCTGACCTCCCATCCCCTGGTCCAGCGCATCAGCTTCACGGGCGGTCCGGGCTCGGCCCGTCATGTGGTGCGCAACTCGGCGGAGAACTTTGCGCAGGTCTCGCTGGAGCTCGGCGGCAAGTCGCCCTTCATCGTGTTCGACGACGCCGACGTGGAGAGCGCGGTCAACGGCTCGATTGCCGGCATCTTCGGCGCCAGCGGGCAGAGCTGCGTCGCCGGATCGCGGCTCTACCTGCACGACAAGATCGCCGACCGCTTCCTCGATACCATGGTCAAGCAGGCGCAAGGCATCCGCATCGGCGACCCGCTCGAGGAAGAAACTCAGATGGGGCCGCTGGCGACGATTGCCCAGCTCGATCACATCGAAAACCAGATCGCCCGTGCCCAGGACGAAGGCGGGCAGCTGCTGACCGGCGGCAAGCGCCCGACCAACCCCAACCGCGGCTGGTACTACGAGCCCACCATCGTCGACTGCCCGGACCAGAAAATGCAGATCGTCGATACCGAGCTGTTCGGTCCGGTCTCCAGCGTCTTGCGCTTCAAGGAAGAGGACGACGTGATCCGCTTGGCCAATGACACGCGCTATGGCCTGGCCGCCGGCGTCTTCACGACGAACGGGGCCAAGGCCTTGCGCGTAACCAAAGCGCTGCGCGCCGGCATCGTCTGGGTCAACACCTACCGCGTGGTTTCACCGATCGCCGAGTTCGGCGGCTTCAAGGACTCGGGCTACGGGCGCGAGAGCGGCCTGCAGGCGATCCAGGATTACACGCGGCCCAAGACCGTCTGGATCAACACCTCCGATCAGCCGATGGCTAACCCCTTCGTCATGCGCTGATGGCGGCATCCGATTGCGCGGTCACGCGCATCAGCACGTCGACAGCGCAGACCCGGTCCCGATAAAGGAAGAGCGGGTTGATCTCGATCTCGGCGATCTCGCCGGCCCGATCGACCATGTAGTCCGCGAGCTGGCAAAGCGCATCGACCACCACGTGGCGGTCGACCGCCGGCCGGCCGCGGAATCCATCCAGCAGGCGCGCAAGCCTGAGCCGGCCCAACGCTGCGGCAATCTCCGCCCTGTCCGCGGGCAGCAGCAGAGTGACGGCATCGCCGACCAGCTCGACCAGGACGCCACCGCTCGCGAGCGTCATGGCGAGCCCGAACTGCGCATCCCAACGCAGCCCCACGAGTAGCTTGGCGGCCGGCACCGCGGCCATGCGCTCGATCAGAAAAACATCGGTCGCCGCCGCTGGGTCATGGCGAGCGACCGCGCGCCGCATGTCGGCCACCGCCGCCTCGACCTCTTCCGGCGAGGAAAGGTCCAATCTGACCGCACCGGCCTCCGACTTGTGCGGCAGACGGGCGCTCAGCATCTTCAAGGCCACGGGAAAACCCAGCCGTGCTGCCTCGGCCGCGGCCTCACGGCCGCAGGCCACGCGGCCCGCAGGCACCCGGACCCCGGCCGCGGCGAGCTGCGACTTGCCCGCGGCCTCGTCGATCAGTTCCGCGTTGAGGATGGCCGGTGCTGTCGTCAAGACGAGGGGCTGGCGGTGCTCCAGCAGGGACTCACGCCGCGCGCCATAGCGGGCGGCCGCCGCAATCGCGTTCAGCGCCTCCTGCAGGCCCTGCATCGGCGCAACGCCATCGGCGATCAGCAGGTCGCGGGTTTCGCGGTCGATGTTTTCGGGGAGCGTGCTGCAGACCACCGTCGGCCTTCCAGCGGCCTGTGCTGCGGCGACAAAGGCCTTGGTGTCGTTGGTGTAGAGAGGCTTGCTCTCGTCCAGGCCGGGATGCGGATAGTCCTGAAGCAGGAGCGCAAGGTCGTGGGTATCGCCAAGCAGGGCCTCGAACACCGGCCCGGTGCGCTCGGCCAATCCCCAGATCGGCGTCGTATAGTCCAGCGGATTGGAAATCGTCGCGGTGCCAGGCAGAAGATCCTTCAGCACGGCCTTGGTCTTCTCCGAGGGCTGCGGAAAGTCCAAACCGATCGTCTCGGCGTGATCGGCCAGCATGGTGGCGCCGGCGCCGGAGCAGGTGAAGGCCGCCACCCGCTTGCCGGTCGGCACACCCGAAACGCAGAGAAACTTCAATGTTTCGAGCAGCTGCGCCGGGCTCGCCACGCGCAGGATGCCAAGACGCTCGAACAGGGCATCGTAGAGCGCGTCGGTACCGGACAGTGAACCGGTGTGGCTAACCGTAAGCCGGGAGCCGATGGCCGACGCGCCGGTCTTCAGCGCCACGATCGGGATGCCTCGTTCGAGCGTCTGAAGCGCGACCTCGGCAAAGTGCGGAATAGACCTGAGGCCCTCGATGTGCAGGCCAATGGCCCTCACCTCCGGCTGCTCGGCCAGCAGCTCGACGAAATCCTCCAGGCCCAGCAGCGACTGGTTGCCGGCCGAGACCATGTAGGCGAAGGGAACCGAGCGCTGGCTCATGGTGAGGTCGGAGGACAGCATGCCGCTCTGGGTGATGATCGCCGCGCCATAACCCGGGCAGTTGCCGCCGTGCGCGAAGGGCCAGAGCGCCACCCGGTCGACGTAGTTGATCAGGCCGTAGCAGTTCGGCCCGATCAGTGCGAGATCGCCGGCCTCGGCAACCAATGCCACTTCCGCTGCGGCACCTTCCACGCCGGTTTCGCCGAAGCCGGCCGTGTAGCAGACGGCGCCCCCGGCGCCCATGCGACTGAGACTCGCGACGCTCTCAATCGCCGCCTCGCGCGGCACCGCGATGAAGGCGGCATCGGGCGGCTCGGGGAGATCTTCGAGGCGGGTAAAGCACGGCTGTCCGCCGATCTCCTGCCGCTTCGGGTTGACCGGCCAGACCGCGCCGGAAAAACCGATGCGTGCGCACTCACCGACGACGGTTTCCGCATCGCGGCCACCGATTACCGCGACATGGCGCGGCTTCAGCAGCCGGAGGAGATTGCTGCGCTGTTTCGGCGTCATGCGCCAAGCGGCCGCAGGATCGAGCGCGTGATGATGTGCCGCTGGATCTCAGAGGTCCCGTCCCAGATCCGCTCGAGCCTCGAATCCCGCCAGAGACGCTGCACCGGCAGCTCTTCCATCAGGCCCATGCCACCAAAGACTTGCACGGTATGGTCGGCGGCTCGATTCAGCATCTCCGAGCAGTAGAGCTTGACCATGGCGGCATCGGCATCGGTCATAGTGCCGGCATCAGCCTTATGCACGGCATCCTGAACCAGCAGGTCGGCGGCCCGGAGTTCGACCGCCATGTCGGCGAGCTTGAATCCGGTCGCCTGAAAACGCCCGATCGGCTGGCCGAACTGCTTGCGGTTGGCCGCCCAGTCGGCCGCCATGTCGAACAGGCGCTCGGCCTTGCCGCAGCAGCTTGCTCCGACCCAGACTCGCCCCATGCCGAGCCACTTTCCGGATAGCTCCAAACCATGGCCCTCCTCGCCGAGGATCTGATCGGGGCCGAGCCGAACGTCGGAGAAGGTGAGCTGAAAAGTGTGGTAGCCGCGGTAGCTGACACATTTGTTGCCGATCTCGATGTCGAAGCCCTGTTCGCCGACGTCGACCAAAAAGGCCGTGATCCGGCGGCGCGGGCCGCGGGAGGTCTCGTCGCTTCCTGTGGCGGCGAAAACGATAGCGAAGTCCGGTCTCACCGGGCCGGAGATGAAGTGCTTGGAGCCGTTGAGAATCCAGTCCTTGCCGTCACGCTTGGCGTTGGTCCGCATCGACATGACATCGGAGCCGGCTTCCGGCTCGGTCAAGGCGAAGAGCTCGCGCTTGGCGCCCGAAACGCAGGGCAGCAGATAACGCTCCACCTGGTCGCCCTCGCAGGCCAACAGAATTTCCGTCGGCCGCGCGACCCAGGAATGCAGCGCATGGCTGGTCTTGCCGAAGGTGCGTTCGACGGCCAACATGCCGGCATAGTCGAGACTGCCGCCGCCGACCGATTGAGGGAGGTTGGCGGCGAAGAGGCCGACTTCCTTGCCACGCCTCTCGATCTGGCGGCCGAGATCGATCGGCACCTCGCCTTCCCGGTCGACCAGCTCTTCATGGGGATAGAACTCTTCCTCAACGAAGCGCTCCACGCTTTCGCGCAGCATCTGGTGCTCATGGGTGTCACAGAGCGTCATCTCGATATCCTGAGCTAACCTGTACTTCCCGCCTGCATGCGCCGCCTGGACCAGGCAACCATCGCCATGGCTAGCAAGGTGATGGCGATGAGAATCACCGCGGCCGCGGCAACGGCGGGATCCGTGTTTTCCCGAATGCCGTCCCACATCCGTCGCGGCAGCGTGGAGATGCGAAACTTGGCGATGAAAAGTGCGACAACAATTTCATCCCAGGAAAGGATGAAGGCGAAGACCGCTCCGGCTAGGATGCCCGGCCGAATCCCCGGCAGCACCACCCGGCGCAAGGTCGTGCCGATCGACGCCCCGAGATTGCGCGAGGCTTGCTCGAGGCGAACGTCAAAGTTGGCGAGCGCGGCCGAGACGGTGATCAGCACCATGGGTGCCGCGAGAATGGCGTGGGCGAGAATCATGCCGAGATAGCTGTCAAGCAGGCCGAGCGTGACCCAGGCCCGATAGAAGGCGATGGCGGAGATGATCGGTGGAATGATGAGCGGCAGCAGGAGCACGCCGCGTAGCACCTCCGACAGCCGCGAGGAAAGCCGCCACAGACCGACCGCGCAGAGGGTGCCCAGGAGGGTGGCAATCAGGGCCGCGCAACTGGCGATGATGAGGCTTTGCATCGCGCTGGAAAGCCAGGCGGCGCTGCTTAGTAGGGCCTCGTAGTGCCGAAAGGAGATGTCCCCCTCCGGCAAGGACAGGAAGCGCTTCGGAGTCAAGGACACCGGCACGGCGACCAGCGCCGGCAGAACCAGGAAGCCGAGCGTCAGCCAGGCCCCCGCCGTCAGCCACGTTCTGCCTTTGACGATGCCCGCCATCAGGCCCGCGCTCCAAAGGCCTCGGAAAGCTTCATGAAGCGGGAGAGCACGAAGAGCATGCCGAAGACGCCGATCAGCAGCAGGCTTGCGAGCATGGCCGCCGTGCCCCATCGCAAGGTGACCAGTACCTGGAGACTCACGTATTCCGCGATCATCAGCACCTTTCCACCGCCGAGGATCGCCGGTGTGACATAGAAGCCAAGGGAGATGATAAAGACCAAAAGGCTCGCTGCCATGATCCCCGGAACGGTCAGCGGCACGAAGATCCGGAAGAAGGTATAGAGTGGCCCGGCGCCCAAGCTGCGCGATGCGTTGGCAAGCCGCTCGTCGATACCCTGCATGTTCGCCAGGAGCGGCAGGACGGCGTAGGGGATCATGTAGTGAACCATGCCGATCAGCACGCCGAGTTCGTTGCGCACGAACTCGACCGGCTCCGCCGCGAGTCCCAAGTCGGTGAGTGCGCCGTTCACCAGCCCCTGCCGGCCGAGCAGGGTGAGCCAGGCGAAGGCCCGTACGAGCACGGAAATCCAGAAGGACAGCATGATCAGCGTCAGCATCCAATTACGCTGACGGGCGAGCGACTGCACCATGACGTAGGCCACGAGGTAACCCGCAAGCACGCTGATCACAGTGGTGAGGGCGCAGACCCGAACGGTCACCCACAGCAGCTTCGCCAGGCTCGACTCGGTGAAGAGCGCTTGATAGTTGCCAAAGCCCGGTTCGGGTTCGGCGACGCTGAGCCGAAGTATGTCGAGAATCGGCCAGCCATAGAACGCGACGACGAGCACCACCAAGGGCGCTACCATGAGCCAGTAGCCTCGGATCTGCCTGCTGCTACGCATGCTGCGCCCCGGTCGTGCTCGTCACGCGAAGGTCGATCAGCCGATGGCGTCGAGGTACGTGTTTACAGCGTCGCCACCTTGCTCGGCCCACCAAACCGGATCATTTAGCAAGACCTTCGAGAGGTTCTCCTCCGAGGTCACGGCGAACCGCTTCAGGTCCTCCGGAATCTTGCCAAAAGCTTCCGGATTGCTGGGGGTCATGCCGTGGCACTGGAACAGGCTGATCTGGCGCTCCGGATTCTGGCACGACGCGATGAACTTCATGACGTTTTCACGGCCGGCCGGATTGCCCTTCGGCACGATGTAGGCGCCCGGCATGGCGATCGCCTGATTCATGTTGAGACGATAGCGGCCGTTCGTGTCTTCCTCGACGATCTTGGCCCGATTGAGCCAGACCATGCCCATGGAGACCTCGCCGTTGACGATCATCTGCTGGGCCTCCGAACCCGAGCCCCAGAAGAAGGTGTCATCCTTGATCTCCTTGATCTTGCCAATGGCCCGCTCGAGATCACAGGGGTAGACCTGATCCTTAGCGACACCGTCGGCCATAAGGGCGGCCTCGATCGCGCCGTTCGCCCACTTGTAGAGCGAACGCTTGCCGGGGAACTTACCTGTGTCCCAGAAATCGGCCCAGGTCGTCGGCGGGTTATCCCCGAAGGCCTCGGTGTCGTACATGAAGGCGTAGCCGTAGAAGATGATGGAGACGCCGTGTTCCCAGGCGAAACCCTCCAGCACCCTGCTCCTGTTGACGATGTTGTAGTCGATGGCTTCGAGATGGCCAGACTTGCCGAGGGCGATGGCATCGAAGGCATCCGCATCGGCCACGTCGGCGGTGACATTGCCCGCATCGACCATCTCCTTGATCTTGCCCTGCAGCGGCCCCGAGGTATCGATCTTGAAGCCGAGGCCGCTGTCCTTGGAGAAGGGCGCGCCGAAGCTGTCGGTATGGCACTTCACCGCATCGCCGCCCCAGTTCCACAGCACGATCTCGTCCGCCGCCGCTTCCGCATCACCAATCGCCACCGCATAAGGCGCCGCGCCCGCAATCGCACAGAGCGTAAGAAAGTCACGGCGGCCGAGCTCGCCGGCCTTGAACGCACGCGCCCCGTCGCTCACCAATTCCCTGAAAAATACCTTGTCCCGCATGACGCTTCCTCCACTGGTCTTGGTTTTTGTCAGTTACCTATTCGTCCCTCGTGATTGCCTGAGGCCCCTCGGCTCAGGCGCTGTTGGCCGCATCGTCGCCTGTGACGATGACCGCGGCGTCTTCCGGCCAAGTCAGCCAAACCGGCTCGCCGGCCCGGTATTGCAATTCGTGGCGCCAGGCCGGCACATGCACCGTCAGCTCGCCGGCCGGCCCGGCGTCGACGTGCAGCTCCAGAACGGGGCCGAAGTAGGTCATGCCTTTGATCCGACCTGGCAGTCCGTTGCCGTTCGCGGGCTGCGCCGCGTTTCTGCTGACCTCGATCTTTTCGGGACGCAGGGCAAAGGTGATGCTTGCCCCTGGCTTGACGCTGGGCGTCGGCCCGCGGTGACAGAGGCGCTGACCGGCGATATCGACAATCAGCCTGTCGACCTCGACAGCGGCGACCTGCGCCGTCAGAAAGTTGCTCTTGCCGAGGAAGTCGGCCGCAAAGACCGACGCCGGCTGCTCGTAAAGCTCGCTAGGCGTGCCGACCTGGACGATGCGGCCACGGTTCATGATGGCGACGCGGTCCGACATCGACAGCGCTTCTTCCTGATCGTGCGTGACGTAGATGAAGGTGGTGCCCATCCGGCGGTGCAGCTCTTTGAGCTGTTCCTGGACATCGCCGCGAAGCTTTCGGTCGAGGGCGCCCAGCGGCTCGTCGAGCAGCAGCAGCTGGGGGCCGAAACTCAGGGCCCGCGCCAGGGCGACCCGCTGTTGCTGCCCGCCGGAGAGCTGCCTCGGATAGCGATCGGCGAAATCCTCGAGCTGCACCAGCTCAAGCATCTCGCGGACGCGCTTTCCGATGGCTTCGCGCGACTGGCGCCGTACTTCGAGCGGATAGGCGATGTTGCCGCTGACCGTCATGTGCGGGAACAGCGCATAGCCCTGGAACACCATGCCGAAGTTGCGCTGTTCCGGGAGCAGCGCGGTGATACCGCTGCCGTCCAGAAGGATCTCTCCCGCTGTCGGCTCCTGGAAGCCGGCGATCATCATCAGTAAAGTGGTCTTCCCCGACCCGGAAGGGCCGAGGAGGGTCAGGAATTCGCCGCGCCGGACGGTCAGATCGACCGCCTCTACGGCAACGAAGTCGCCGAAGGTCTTGCTTAGGCCCTGCAGAAGAAGGCCGGCGCCGTCCGGGGCCGAGCTGTCGGCACTTGCCGATGGAGACGACGCCATCATCAACAAGCGATCAACCTCCACGCAGTCCGAGCCTGGCACGGGCCTCGGCGGGACTCAGCACCTTCGCGCCCATGCGTTCGACGATTTCGATCGCCCGCTCGACGAGTTGGGCATTGGTCGCCGGGATGCCGCGGTCGAGAAAAAGATTGTCCTCCAGCCCGACCCGAACGTTACCGCCCATCGCAACGGCGACGGCGGCCATGGGCATCTGCATCCTGGAGATACCGAAGCCTGCCCAAACGGCGTCGGCGGGAAGCTCGTCCCGCATCGCCTTCATGCCGTCGACCGTGCTGTCGGCACCCCAAGGAATGCCCAGGCAGATCTGAAACAACGGCGGCTCGGCGATGAGCCCCTCGACGACCAGCTGCTTGGCCAAGCGAACGTGGCCGAGATCAAAGACCTCGAGCTCCGGCTTGACGCCCCAGCTCTTGATAAGCTCGGCCATCTCGCGCAGATAGGCCGGTGTCGAGATGTAGATCTCGCTGCCGTTGCCGAAGTTCATGGTGCCGCAGTCGAGGCTGCAGATCTCGGGCAGCAGGTCCTCGACATGGGAAAGCCGCTCGCGGGGTCCGATCATGTCGCTGCCCGGCCCCGGCATCGCGGGATCATCCGCGCTGGGAACCCAGTCACCCCCCATGCCTGCGGTCAGGTTGATCACCACATCGGTGTCGCTGGATCGGATTCTGTCGACGACGTCCTTGAAGAGCTCGGGATCGCGCGAGCCCTTGCCGGTCTCCGGATCGCGAACATGAACATGGGCGATGGCGGCTCCCGCTTTGGCTGCATCGATCGCGGCCGTTGCGATCTGCTCCGGGGTTACCGGCACGCCTGGATGGCGATCCGTCGTGTCCCCGGCCCCCGTTACCGCACAGGTGACCATCACCTCGTAGTTCACGCCTCCGCCTCCAGCCGACAATTGGCAGTGGCACAATCATTTGCTGGACCGCGGCGACGGATTGTCAAATATTCGCCAGAGTTATACGATTTCCGACAAGCTGCCAGGCGCCCGTTTCGATCAAGAAAACCGCTGAAATACAAAGGGTTAACTATCCACGTCTCACCTCAGATGAAGAGTCTTCCCACCCAAGTCAGCCTCGTGCTGATCCCGCGCTTCAACATGATGACGCTAACTACGATCATCGAGCCGATGCGGATCGCCAACTACCTGGCGCCGGAGCAGCTGTACCGCTGGGACTATCGCTCGGCGCAGCCGGGTACGGTCACCGGAAGCAACGGACTTCAGGTCGACTGCGGCGCACTCGACCAGCCCGAAAGCCTGCAGCCCGGCATCATCATCGTCCTCGGAAGCTGGGGGACGGAGCATTACAACGATGCCACACTGTTCAACTGGCTGCGCCGACAGGGCAGGACAGGCACATTGCTCGTCGCTGTCGAGCTTGGCGTCTACGCCCTGGCCCGCGCCGGACTCCTTGCCGGACACCGAGCCACCACCCACTGGTCATGGAAGCCCGGCTTTGTCGAGGCCTTTCCGAACATCGATGTCTGCGAGCAGCTCTATACCATCGAGGGCAATATGATGACTTGCGCCGGCGGCACGGCGGGGCTCGACCTCATGTTGGCCCTCGTGGCGCGGCAGCACGGCGATCAGCTCGCCGCCGAAGTGGCCAACCAGGTCCTGCATCACCCGCGCCGGCCGCCCGATGCCGCGCAGAGATATGCGACGGGCGGCAGCGATGCCGAGGTCCATCCGAATGTCAGGGCTGCCATGTCGCTGCTCGAGGAGAACATCGAGGAGCCCATCACCGTACCCCAGCTCTGCAAAAAGCTGGGCGTCTCGCAGCGCCAACTCGAAAGGCTATTCCGGCAGGACACCGGCTGCACGATCGTGCAATTCAGCAACCTGCTGCGGCTGCAGTATGGGCGCGTGCTTCTGACCAGTACACAGATGTCGATCCGCGAGGTGTCGGCGGCCTGTGGCTTCAACTCCATGTCCTACTTTTCGCTCTGCTTCATGAAGACATTCGGCAAGAAGCCGAGCGAGTATCGGCAGGCCTGGCCCAACAACGAACCCGCGCCCTCTTGGCCCGGCACCGTCTATTCGTTCATTCAGGACTCGCGCGCGTCAGTCCGGGCCAAGAGCTAGCCTTCAGGCAGGCCACGCGATCGCGCGGTCGCCTTCAAGACCGCAACGATGGCGCGGTCACGTTCGGCCGCAAGGTCTTCGAAATGACGGCCCGCCGCGATGGCCTCGCAGCCCTCCACCATACGGTCGCGCAGCGCCTTGGTCAGTTCGGGTGCCTCCAGGCGGGTCCAAGGCAGCTTCAAGGCCGGTCCGAACTGGTCGAGGTTGGTTGCCATGCCGCCTTCGCCGCAGGCCACGTGAAAGGCCATGCACTGGCCCTGCACGGCCAGACGGGGCGCGGGGCCATTGATGAGCGCCCGGTCGATGTCCTCCGGCGTCGCCTCACCATTGGCGACCATGTGCAAGGCCTCCCGCCACAGGGCCTCCTGCAAGCGCGTCGCGACGAAGCCCGGAATCTCCTTTTTCAGGACAAGCGGCGCCTTACCCGCCGCAAGATAGAAGTCGTGCGCCCAGCGAACGGCCTCGGCCGAAGTCCGCTTGCCGCCGACGATCTCGACCAGCGGCAGGAGATAGGGCGGATTGAAGGGGTGGCCGACGACGCAACGCTCCGGTGTCGGGCAGCGCAGCTGTATGTCGCTCATCATGAGGCCCGACGTGCTGGAGGCGATGACCACATCGTCGGGTACCAGACGGCCAAGCTGCTCATAGAGGGCCTGTTTGAGCTCCAGCCTTTCGGGCGCGCTCTCCTGGACGAAGTCGGCGACGGCGACGGCGGCCTCCAGGTCGGACGTCACCCGTAGGCGGTCGCGCGAGGCGCCATCTGCTAGTCCCAGGGCTTCGAGGCTGACCCAGGCAGTGTCGACGACCTGCCGGAAGGCCGGCTCCTCGGTCTGGTCATGCAGGTAGGCGACCACGTCATAGCCGCGCGCCAGGAAGTGCGCGCTCCAGCCGCCGCCGATCGGGCCGCCGCCAAGGCTCGCGACGCAACGCACGGCGGCGGGTTCTTTCCGAGCCATGAGATCGCCCGCTACCGTCACTGCTTCACCGGCCTTTGAACACCGGCTTGCGCTTTTCGACGAAGGCGCGCACGCCTTCCTGTGCGTCCTCCGACTTCAACATGGCACGATAGACCGGAAGGTCGCCGGTGCGCATCGTGTCGAAGGCGCCACGAAGTGGAACGCATTCGATGGCGCGCAAAACCTCCTTTACGGTCTGAAGCGCCAGCGGCGCGGCCTCCGCGAGTTGCGCTGCCCAGTCGCGCGCCGCCGCCATCAGCTCGCCGTATGGAACCACCTTGTTGACGAGCCCGTAATGCGCCGCCTCTTGCGCGGTCATCCGGCGACCGAGCAAGAACATCTCCATGGCGATGTTATAGGGCAGCCGCCGCGGCAGGCGCTGGATTGCACCGGCATCGGGCACCATGCCGAGCGGCATTTCCGGCAGGCCGAACTCGACATGCTCGGCGGCGATCAAGAGGTCGCAACCCATGGCCAACTCGAAACCGCCGCCGATCACCAAGCCATTGAGGGCGGCGATCACCGGCTTGTTGAGCGTCCAGTTCTCGGTAAGGCCGGCGAAACCGCCGTCGCCGTAGTCGCCGTCCTCCCACCAGTTATCGAGCTTGGTCTCACCGGAATCCAAAGCTTTGAGATCCCAGCCAGCGGAGAAAATCTTTTCGCCGGCCGCGGTCAGAATGCCGACGCGCAGCTCCGGGTCGTCGCGCAGCAAGGCGAAGGCCTCGCCCAGCTCGCGGCTCATGGCATGGTCGATCGCATTGACCTTCGGCTTGTTCAGGGTGACTTCCAGAACGTGGCCGGCGCGGCTCACTTCCACATGCTGTGGCATGAAATCCTCTTCCGGATGATAGCTAGGCGAGCGCCTTAGCGGGCTCGGCGGCGAAGGCCGGCATGACCTCCTTGATGAAGAGCTCGAGCGAGCGCTTCTGCTCCTTCAGGCCGAGGCCGAGGCTGGCGTAGTAGGTGAAGTGATCGACCCCGAGATCGGCATAGGGCTTGAGCTTCGCGATCACCTGGTCGGGCGTGCCGAACATCAGGTTTTCGTGCAGCATCTTGGGATCGTATTCGTCGCGGTTGGCCAATTCGGACAGCGCCGCTGCTTTTGGAAAGCCCTCGACCACATCGCCCAGGTTCTTGAAGAGGTTTTCGAACTGCGACAGCTGGCGTTGTGCCGCGCGCACCGGCACCTCCCAGTCCTCCGGCCGGTCGTAGACGCAGGTGTGCCGCATCATGGCGAAGATCGGCCTGGCGCAGCCCGGGTTGTTGGCCAAGGCCTCGTCGAGCCGCCCCTTATAGAGCTCCGCTTCCGACATCGGTCGGGTCAGCGGCCAGGAGAGGATGTTGCAGCCGTTCTTGACCGCATAGTCGTAGGTGACCGGCGCGCGCGCCGCGACCCAGATCGGCGGATGTGGCTGTTGCAGCGGCTTGGGCACCGAGGTCGCGGCCGGGAAGGTCCAAAACTCGCCCTCGTGCGCGTAATCGCCCTGCCAGAGCGCCTTCACCGCCGGCAGCATCTCCTGCATGTAGCGGTAGCCTTCGCTCTGCTTCAGGCCGGGGGCCATACGATCGAACTCCCGCTGATAGGCGCCTGAGCCAACACCGAACTCGAGCCGCCCGCCGCTATAGAGGTCGAGCAACGCGGCCTCGCCGGCGAGATTGATGGGATGCCAATAGGCTGCCACGACGACCGCGGTGCCGAGCCGGATGCGATCGGTATGCGCCGCCCACCAGGTCAGGATTGGGAAGGGATTGGGCGCGATGGTCATCTCCAGGGCGTGGTGCTCCGCCGCCCAGACGATGTCGAAGCCCCCTTCGTCCGCCATCTGTACCATCTCGAGCGTATGCCGCTCGACCTCGCGCATGTCGGCATCAGGCGTTATGCGCTCCATGTTGATCGCGAGCTGAAATCTCATGGCGTGTTCTCCCGGCACCTTGCTGCCCCTATCTCCGGATCGACGTCTCTCGATCACTGAATTCTTGACCATGGCGACCCGGCCAGTGGCAAGAAATTCGCCGACTAGGTCCACTTTTTCGACACAGGGCTGTGCGGTTTAAGGCGGTGTCACAAGTTAGCCAGGGACCAATAAGCGCTGCGATTCGGCCTAAGTTCGCCCAAACTCGCTATATGCTCCCTGCTGAACAGGGAATAAGTGCCAAAGACGGGTTTGCTCCAGCCCCCAGCACTGCCAGATCTGAGGGCACCTATTCGTCGAACAGGCCCAACGGGTCGAAGACACCCTCACCTTGTAGCAGCGTCGCCACGATCCTCACGTCGCTGACGGCATCGGCGGCGACATCGAAGAGATCGCGGCCCAGGACTACGAGATCGGCAAACTTGCCAGGCTCGACCGAGCCGGTCCGGTCCGCATGGCGGAGCAGGCGGGCCGGATTGATCGTCATCATCTCAATCGCGCTCGCGAGTGTACTTGACCTGGTCTTTGGACCGAAAGGAGCGAGAAAAGCCCGAATGGATTGTGATTGATGAGGAGGGCTTTTCATGATGAGGGGTCAAAATTCACGGAGCAACAGGTTGCGTTCATTCTGCGTCAGGCGAATCGGAACATAGAGGTCTTCAGTCTCTCCGCGCTGAAAGTTCTGGCCATGGCTACCGGTACCTTCGTCGTGCTCTTGCCTGATGGGCGCTACGGTGCTTCTGGTCCGAACGCAGCGCACAGTATTTCAGGGTTTCTACAGTGCAGCCTAGGCCAGCTGTGTGAGGCTTTCGTGACGGTCTCCTGACAGATCAATGAATATTATCAGGCGCAAGTTCTGTTTCGGCCGGAGCGCCTTGGCGCGTCGTTCGAGCGATTTGCGATAGGTCAAATGCGCGCCGCCTCGCCAGTGCTAGCCTTGCTGCACACTTACAAGGACTCGGCGAAATGGTTGGTATGATTGATGTTCTACAACAGGAACACAGGGATATCGCGCGGCTGCTCGATATGGTTGACCAGCAGATCAATGGCAAGGTCGCTCTGGATCTCGATCTCTTGCACGAAATCGTGGAGTATTGCCTGACCTATCCGGATCAGTATCACCATCCGAAGGAAGACCTGATCTATCGCGCCCTCTGTCAACATGACCAAAGGGTCGAGCCGGCGATTGACGACCTCGAGGCTGAGCACGAGGAGCTCGCCATTTTGACACGGGAGTTCGCCGCGCTGGTCGAGCAGGCGCGGGCTGCCGGCGCGCATCATCCGCTCAGCTTCAAGGAGCTGGGCCAGTCATTTCTAGACTTCTACCGCCAACACATGACGAAGGAAGAGCAATGGTTCTTTCCAGATGCTCTCAAGACTCTTGCGCCGGAAGAATGGTCGGACCTCGAGGCCGAGGTTACTGACCCGACCGATCCCCTCTTCCACGAAAAGGGTGCCGATCGTCTGCGAAGCCTACTGGATCGGGCGACCATCTGAGTTGGGCTAGGCGTGGGATTTCGCGAGCCACTGAGAGGCCTTGCGAGGACGCTCTTCCGCTGTACTGCAAGGTTGAACCGGAAGCCACGTCCGGTAGTCCGGCACTTGGTGTGACCTGTCCCCAGAATCTGGTCACTCAGTATGAGAGTCCTGGTTGCTGATTTTGGCCTCCTGTGGCGCTTGTTGTCATCTCTCCAGGGGCATGCCCCTGGAGAGATGAGGCGAATTCCTCCGGTGT
>Ga0209458_1000033_pt1 | contig 90451 bp, 85 predicted proteins | sample WorMetLIZAISLAND_FD_187411 | JGI IMG/M metagenome (GOLD analysis project Ga0209458, IMG submission 187411) | Marine gutless worms symbiont microbial communities from Max Planck institute for Marine Microbiology, Germany - Inanidrilus manae... ...
ACTTGCGTGCTCTGCACAGTGTCTTAGAGCGCGAAGAAGCATTGATGGCCGGATTGATCGTGATGGAGCCGTTAGGTGAGCGCAAGCTATCAAACTTTAAGAAGCTGATAGCGGAAGCCGGAGGCTTGGACGTTATGGGTCGGCTTTATCCGAGAATGCAGATTCTGTCTGTGCCGGAAATCTTTGAGGGTAAGCGATTCGATACGCCAGGGGCGGTAGGTCATGGTGACCCGCAGCATGCTTTGACTTTGCCAACAAACCCATAACTACTAATTTCCTTTGTTTTTTAGTCCTCATTGAGCAGCGCGATCAGTTTTTCTTCCATTAGCCCCACCTTCTTGGCCCGGTCGCTCATGCTTTGCGTAATCTGGTCAAACTCCGCCATCCGGCTTTGTTCGGTGGACGTGGTGATAAAAACCTCTACCCGTTGCCCTGGGGGGCATTGAGCTGGTCTGCCCACCGGCGCGGTAGGTCTTGCACGCTCACTGCATCCAATAGGAGATTCGCCATTGCGATTGTTTCCTTGCGAGGGGTCAACAACATTCTAAATGTCAACAGCCCCTAGTACCCCATTTCGCCTTATTTTTCACTCTCAGAGCCTCTCCAAATGCGCCAAGGCAAGGCACAGCGCGCGGGGAATAGCTCTCTCTATTGCCAAGCGCTGTAACGCCGCATTGGCGCATTTGGGGGGCTCCCTCCGGGCGAGGCGAGAAGCGACCAGCTGCGTTGTTGCGCGAGCTTGAAAGAGGACGGGCTATTCTGGCGCTCGCGCGCCTCGCATCTGGCCGCTTCTCGCCTCGCTGAGAGCGAAAGACAAGGTGAAATGGGGTACTAGGCCCCACCTCGCGGGCGATAGCCGTCGGGGATCAGGATCGTAGGCGTGCGCTGGGACGGGTCTTCGGCGGGAAAGTCGAGGTTGTAGTGCAGGCCGCGGCTCTCGCACCGGCTTTGCGCGGCGCGGATGATGAGGTCCGCCACTTCTACCAGGTTACGCAGCTCCAGCAGGTCGTTGCTGACGCGGAAATTGCTGTAGTATTCGATGATCTCCTGGCGTAGCAGGTCCACCCGGCGCTTGGCCCGCCGCAGGCGCTTATTGGTGCGGACGATGCCTACATAATCCCACATGAAACGGCGCAGTTCGTCCCAGTTGTGGGCGACCACGATCTCCTCATCGGGCTCCGTGACCCGGCTCTCGTCCCAGGGGGGGACTGCCGGCTCGGGTGCCGGTCGGGTCAGGTGCGCTTCGATGTCCCGCGCCGCCAGCTCACTGTACACCAGGCATTCGAGCAGGGAGTTGCTGGCCATGCGGTTGGCCCCGTGCAGTCCGGTATAGGCGGCCTCACCCACGGCGTAGAGTCCGGGCAAGTCGGTACGCGCCCGCCTGTCCACCAGGATGCCGCCGCAGGTGTAATGGGCAGCGGGCACCACGGGGATCGGCTCGCGGGTGATATCCACGCCCAGCTCCAGGCAGCGTTTGTAGATTGTGGGGAAGTGACGTTCGATGAGCTCGGCGGGTTGGTGGGAGACGTCCAGGTACAGGCACTCGCTGCCGAGACGCTTCATCTCATGATCGATGGCGCGGGCGACGATATCCCGCGGGGCCAGCTCCGCCCGTTCATCGAAACGCGGCATGAAGCGCTCGCCGTCGGGTAACAGCAGGCGGGCCCCTTCGCCGCGCAGGGCCTCGCTGATGAGAAAGGATTTGGCCGCGGGGTGATAAAGGCAGGTAGGGTGGAACTGCATGAACTCCATGTTGGCGACCCGGCAGCCGGCGCGCCAGGCCATGGTGATGCCGTCGCCGGTAGCCACATCGGGGTTGCTGGTATAGAGGTAGACCTTGCTGGCGCCGCCGGTCGCCAGGACCACGCAGCGGGCGACCAGGGTGACGACCTGTCCCGAACGCCGGTCCAGCACGTAGGCGCCGATACAACGGTTGTCCTCGAGGCCCATCTTGCGGGTAGTGATCAGGTCCACCGCGTTGTGGTCTTCGTAGAGGCGGACGTTGTCACGCTCGCGGATGCAGCGGTCCAGCGTGCCCGCGATCTCCTTGCCGGTGGCGTCCGCCGTATGGATGACGCGGCGGTGGCTGTGTCCTCCCTCGCGGGTGAGGTGATAGCCGCCCGCGTCCTTCCCCTGGGTATCGCGGGTGAAATTCACCCCCCGTTGGAGCAGCCAGCGGATTTCCTGGGGTCCGTGCTCCACGACCAGGCGGACCACCTCGGGGTTGCACAGGGCACCGCCGGCCCGGAGGGTGTCCCGGATGTGGGAGTCTACCGAATCCTGGGGGTCCAGCACGGCGGAGATTCCGCCTTGGGCGTAGTAGGTGCTGCCCGCGTGCAGCGCGCCCTTGGAGACTACCGCGATGGAGAGGTCCGGACGCAGCTTCAGGGCGAGGCTCAAGCCTGCCGCCCCGCTGCCGAGGATCAAAACATTGTAGCGAAGGAGGTTACTCATGGGGATAGATCTTAAAAGCTGTCCGGTCAAAAGCAATCCTGAATGGTTTGGCGCGGTTTGAGGGACCGGCCCTGTTGTGTTCGACGCACAAAATCTTGTCGATCTCCCGACACTGCCTGGCCCGCAGGCTGGGCTCAGGGACGAACCCGGCTTTCCCTACACCCTGACAACTGCCCTCTGCCCCTTCTCTGGTCGGTGTCCGTGCCGGCGTCTTAACGCAATCGACACCCACATGATCCCCCGCGCTATCGGTCCGCACGGATCTCGCGTCAAGTGTAGATACCCTGTTCCAGTGCAAGTCCAATCCTGACTGGGAGTTTACCCTCGCCATCACCAAGCGTGAATTCTTTCACAGTCTCTCTGGAGAGTGTGTCGGTTCAGAATCCCGATCCGCCAAGGCCATGTTTCCGGGACGGGCTGTGTGCGCCCGCCCTGTATCTGCCGCCATCGGGCGGGACAGCATCCCACGGTTGTGGTAAAAGCAGTGAGGATTAGCTGAGCAACGATAAGAAGGAACGCGGATCAACCACTATGGACTGAAAGTCCATAGTCTGGAGGACTAAAGTCCTCATCCGTGGACAAGCCATGGACTAAAAGTGAAGGGACTTAAAGTCCATAGTTTCAACTATGATGCGCTTCGCGCACTAAAGTTATTGAAGCAATGAAGTGGACGCAGCCTGGCGATTCGGGGGAACGAGGGTCAGGCCCCGCGGAGGAGGGCTGAGTAATGTCTCTAGGACCTGTGATGTTGGTTCTGGCGGGCGTCGAGCTCGACGCGGAGGAGCGGGAGATCCTTCGCCACCCGGCGGTGGGCGGGGTCATCCTGTTTGCCCGCAACTTCGAGCACCCGGAGCAGGTCGCCGCGCTGACCGCCGCCATCCATGAGTTGCGCGACCCTCACCTGCTGGTGGCCGTGGATCAGGAAGGCGGCAGGGTACAGCGCTTTCGTGAAGGATTTACGCGTTTGCCGCCCGCCGGTCGGTTCGGCGAGTTGAGTCGTGAGCACCCGGTGAATGCACGGCGTGCCGCCCATTCCGTGGGTTGGCTGATGGCCGCCGAGCTGCGCTCCGTGGGCGTGGACTTCAGCTTTGCGCCGGTGCTGGATCTGGACCGAGGGGTAAGCCAGGTGATCGGGGACCGCGCCTTTGCCGCCGGTACCGATCGGGTGACGGAGCTTGCCCTGGCGTGGCGCGAAGGTGTGCACGAGGCCGGCATGGCCGCGGTCGGTAAGCACTTTCCCGGACACGGCAGTGTGGCTGCGGACTCCCACACTGAGCTGCCGGTCGATGGCCGACCCTTCGACGACCTCGAGGCGGAAGACCTGGTCCCCTTCGAACGTCTGATCCGGCATGGTCTGGAGGCGGTCATGCCGGCACACGTGGTCTATCCCAAGGTGGATCGAACCCCCGCGGGTTTCTCGGCGTTCTGGTTGCGCCAAGTCCTGCGCGAGAAGCTCGGCTTTCAGGGCGTCATCTTCAGTGATGACTTGGATATGGCCGCGGCCGCGGCCGGCGGTGGTTACGCCAAGCGTGCCCGGTCGGCCCTGGAGGCAGGTTGCGACGTCCTTCTGGTATGCAACAATCGCCCCGCCGCGCTGGAGATCATCGAGTCCCTGCGTGGGCACGACGACCCCACCGCCCATCTGCGCTGTCTGCGTATGCACGGTCGCGGTGGCCTCGAACGCGCGCGTCTGCACCTGGAACCACGCTGGCAGCAGGCTCTGCGCGCCATTGGGGAACTCGAGGCGTTGGACGCCCCGAGCCTGGATCTTTGAATACAGCGACCGGAAGGGATAACACGATGCGGCTGTCACGGGAGCGGTACACCGCCGTCATGGGCCGGGCGGAGCGGCTCGTATCCGGCGCGGAGATGGAGCGGATCCTGGATCGGCTGGCGGAATCGATCACCGCGGTCTTGGCGGAACGGGACCCCGTGGTGCTGTGCGTTATGAACGGCGCGATTATCGCCGTCGGTCGTCTGCTGCCACGGCTGGGGTTTCCGCTCACCCTCGACTATATCCACGCCACCCGCTACCGGGAGACCACCAGCGGCGGGGATCTCCAATGGCTGCATCGGCCCGCGGCCGCCGTACGCGACCGGCATGTGCTGGTAGTAGACGATATCCTGGACGTGGGTATTACCCTGGATGCCGTCGTCGGGGCCTGCTGGGAAGACGGCGCGACCGATGTACATACCGTGGTCTTGGTGGAGAAAGCGCGCGAGCACACCAACGATTTCAAGGCGGATTTCGTCGGTATAGAGCTCCCGGATCGCTACCTGTTCGGCTATGGCCTGGATTATAGAGGCTACTTCCGCAATGCCGACGGTATCTATGCGGTGGCCGATGAGGATGTTTGATAAGCATTCAGTTCCCTCCTTTGTCATTCCGGTAGGGATTGCCGGAGTCCAGGTGCGTTGATGGAGATATTCATGAATCTGACAAAGAAGCAATAATTGTGGTATATAAGGTGTTTCGCCGTGTTTAAATACGGCGGTTCGCCGTCTACTACCTGTTAAGCGCTCACACCACAGTAAAGGGTTCAAAGAAAATTCATTATTAAGAGATAGACAAAAAAAACCAAAATCATGATAAGAGTGAAGCATCTGCTGAACGGCAGCATAACATGCGTTGATGCAGACCGTTCAGCGGATGCTTCACCCCGCTCGATGATATGCATGATTTTGATTTTTTATCGGTTGGTCCTAAAAGGCATTTTTCTTGGGTTAAAAATACGCGGAACATGCGCGCTTAACAAGTATTTGTTAATTGGGTTTATTCCAGTAAGCTGCACTAGCGTCGCAAATGCCGCAGCTTAGCTCCCCGTTAGGCGGTGCGTGGTTACAGATGTGGCAACATCAGACTGATGAATAGTCATGGAATTCAAGATTTATGGTCAAATTAGGGACAGAGAGACAATAGCAACAGGCCGCGGCGTGTACATCTAGCTCGACGAAGCCGGTGCGGCTGTCGATCAGCAAATAGTCGATGGCGCGGCCCGCGGTGGGATAGGGCTCCGGGACCCGCCATTGCTCCAGATCGTCCCGCATCTGATAGGCCAGGCTGCGGTACAGGGTCTGGCGATCACTCTCGTCCGGGGTGCCCCGACGCGGCGGGATGGGAGATAGGATGCCATCGGACTCAGGGGGCGTGCCGGTGACCGGATGGCTGCCGGCGTCGATGAGCAGCAGTTAGCCCTGATCCTTTCCCGGTCCACTATCCGAGTGGGACAGGTGCATCTCGCGTAGTAGCCAGTGGGGGGGGGGCAGGAAAGCCCCCCGCGCCGCTTTCTCGTCCTGGTCCGGATCTCCCGTCAAGGGTTTCAGGGCGGCGATCAGGTCGCTCATGCCCAGCCCGTTCCCCTCCGGGTAGAGATAGGGACCTGCCAGGGGTGAATAGGCCAGGCCCGGTGCCATCAGATCCATCAGGACTACCACCTTGCCCCGGCTGGCCCAATAGGCCCCGAGATTGGTCAAGAGGGCGGTACGCCCGACGCCACCCTTGAAGGAGAAAAAACTGATGATTTTCATTGCTTCAATAACTTTAGTGCGCGAAGCGCATCATAGTTGAAACTATGGACTTTAAGTCCCTTCACTTTCAGTCTGTGGCTTGTCCACGGATGAGGACTTTAGTCCTCCAGACTATGGACTTTCAGTCCATAGTGGTTGATTGTGCTAGGGCAACTTGCGCCGGTTTGGGGCGCAACGCTAATGAGCGCAGGAGCTTGGAGACGGGTCCGGGCGGGTCAAGCCTTTCCTGTCCCGAGTTGGAATAAGCATATAGCCGGGCGGTATCCTCCGGCTCGTCGGCTACCTTCAGGTCTGGACATGCCGGGGCGGATTCGGATGAGTAAAACTTTCCCGATTCCGAGTCGGAATAACTATAAGGCCGGGTGGTATCCTCCGGTTTGCCGGCTACCTCCAGGTCCGGACATACCGAGGTGGACTCGGGCGGATAGAGGCCTTGTTCCAGGTGATCCAGATATTCCAGTCCACGCCGGAAAAGATCGTTCAATTCCGAATCGGAACGCTTGCGATAATGCCTCTTTTCATCCCCGCCAATGCTGGTCAACCCCCTGGCTGAAGCGTTTGCGCCAGGTCTGGTTTGCACCTAAGAGGACACCGTACTCCCAACACAGGGCCAACCAGATCCCCTTGGCATCCCGCTCGCGTGTGTCTTGGGCCAATCGGCATAAGGTCGGGTACTGCAGACCGGCATATTCCGGGCAGAGCTTCAGGAGTCCTCGATACAGCAGGGTGAACAGATGGGAGGTAGTCTGGTCGAGGCTTTGGTCTCTCCGGCCATTCAGGATGGAGATGGCACCATCGAAAAACGACCGGATTCTCCCTGGGTAGTGCTCCGGCCAGCCGGACGGTAAGGGCGGCGTGACCGCCAGCCAGAGATCCAGGATCTGGCGGGCTCGGATCAGATCGTCGCCGATCAGCTCGATGAGTGCCTCACCCGGTTGCGGCAGGCCGATCTCAAGATACCCCCAAGCCGGCTCGCCAACGGCTCCGAGCGGCGGACCTCGAAGGCGCCGACCAGTTGGCCCAGGCGATCGATTGCCTGAAAGCCGGCGCCACTGTTCAAGGCTTCTTCCAATAGCTCCGCAACCGCACGGCGCAGCCGTTCCTTGGCAGGCTCATCCTGATCGAACCGCAGCTGATCGTACAGATACAACAGTAAAAGGCTGGTATCCGGGTCGTCCCGTCCCAGGGGTGGGGAGACCAGGCCCTGTACCGGCTCGCGCACACCTTCCAGGCGGGCGCGGATCACCTGCTTGACCGGATCGAAGGGGGCCTCCTCGCCCAGGAGACGGCGCAGGCCGGCGAGATATGCGAGCTCCGGGTCCTGGGAGGTCATACGGACGGCTGTAGCTATTCCAGATCAATCCTCTCTAAACTGGGACTGCCAATCGCTATACCGATAGGACCGAGAAATCAACTCCGGGTGCCCTTGCAAGTCCGGCCGCGTGGGGCAGGTCATGCCATAGGACCGCTCGCTATGGTCCGGCCGGAACGCGGTGTTCTCCCGAAAGTTATCCAGGGCGCAGGGCTTATAGGTTCGGCCGGCCAGGATATGCGCGGGAATCAGAACGACGACCCCGCCTTCTCGGCGTATGGTTTGGATATCCTTTTGGTCCAGCATCAGCTCTTCCGTGTAGGTGACGGCGTCGGCAGGTATTTGGCGTTCTGCTTCCAGAAAGGTCCACCAGGTGGGAGTCCCCAGCCTGCCGGTGGTCCCGGAAAAGAGTTTGTTATCCAAGGACTCCGGCTCGCTCTTCAGCATGTCCCGATACCTTTCCTTTCTCGCGGATAGGCTGGCATGTCTTTCGTAGCTCCCATAGCCTGCGGTCTTTTCCGGATCGGGGAGAAGATGGCGATGCAGGAATTTAGTCAGTGCCACGACACGCCGTAAGGGTTTATTGTCCGGCGGGTTGCGGGTCTGGTAGACGTCCGGTCGGCGGACGGTCTGATGGTCCTCGACGATCTCGGTAAAGGACCGGTCCGGGTCGGCGGCGCAGGTCTCCTCTATCGCTTGCTCGATAGCGACCGGGATGTTGGCCGCGGGATTCCCAATGGAACGGCAATCGCTCTTCAGGTTGGCGATCGCCTGCCGGTAGCCGGGCTGTTCGGCCAGTAGCTGTTGGATCTGTGGTTCGCAAGATGTCATTTTGAATCGATCGGGGGTAGTGGATAAATTTTAAGTGATAAAGTCGGCTTGGTTCTTTTTCTTCACCGTTACAATCCGGAAGTAAAATCGGCAGTCGCACAGTTCGTTCAGCCCCTACCCCGTCATTCCGGCAGGGATTGCCGGAACCCAGGTGCCAGGGATGGCAAAACATGCCGTTTGAATTTAACTATACTGACACACGGCACAATCTGCGCATTTCACCCCCTCTCCCTCCGGGAGAGGGCAGGGGAGAGGGAGAAATTCATAAAGCTCAGATTGTACCGTGTGGCAGTATACTACCCGACCGGGATCTTATAGGGCTCGCCCGCGATTTCTTTCACCAACCGCGGAACCAGGTAGCCGGGCAGCAGGGTGCGCAGCTGACCGAGGATCCGAATCGCCGTGGCCTCGTCCAGCTCGAAATGCGCCGCGCCCAGGACCCGGTCGAGCAGGTGGAGATAGTATGGCACAACGGCGCACTCGAACAGGGCCTCGCTGAGCGCCGCCAGGCAATATGCACTGTCATTCACGCCGCGTAGGAGCACGCTTTGGTTGAGCAGCAAGACCCCAGCCTTGTGCAGCCGTTTCAGGACGCTGCGGGCTGCCGCTCCCAGCTCGCGGGCGTGATTGGTGTGCACCACGATGACCGGCTGCAAGCGGCTCGCGCTCAGGATACGACACAGACGGTTGGTGATTCGGGAGGGTAACACGATCGGCAGTCGGGTGTGCAAGCGTAGGCGTCGCAGGTGGGGTATCGCCCCGAGCTTGTCGACCAGTGTGGCGAGGGGGTCGTCGTCCAGCATCAGTGGGTCCCCCCCGCTCAGGACCACTTCACGGATCGAGGGGTCTTCCGCGAGCCGGCGGACGGCACCTGCGGCACGATCGGGTTGGGCGGAGTCCTCTCCATAGGGGAAATGGCGGCGAAAGCAGTAGCGGCAGTGAATGGCGCAGGCGCCGGTGAGCAGCAGCAGGGCACGACCCTGATATTTCCGCAGGAGGCCTGGGGTGCACACCGTTGCCCGTTCACCGACCGGATCGGCGTTGAAGCCGGGCGGGCTCCGTAGCTCCTCTGCGAGAGGCAGGACCTGGCGCAGCAGGGGATCCCGGGGATCCGATGGCGCCATGAGCGCCACATAGCCGCGTGGGACCAGGAGGCCGAATCGTTTCGCCACCGCGCGTGCCGCGGGGAGCAGTCCCCGGTCGAGGTCCAGGATACTGATGAGTTCTTCCGGGCGGGTGATCGCTGTGCTCAGCTCCTGCTGCCACGCCTGACGGGTGCTGAGAATTTTCTTAAGTATTTGGGTAATGGCTCAAAACCCCCGTGTGGTTGCCGTCCCTGGCACTGGATTCCGGCACTCCCTGCCGGAATGACGCAATGAAGCCTAAAGGATTCCAGCCGGTGACGGGTATAATCGGGGACCGAGAAAGGCAGCGAATGCTGCGACTATCCGAGACCAGCGATGTTGATCTATCTTCACGGCCTTAACAGTTCCGATCAATCCCATAAGGCGGGGGTGCTGCGCGAGCGATTGGCGCCCAGCCGTGTCTTGGTACCGGCTTATCCAGCCCATCGACCGGATGCGGCCGTCGCGAAGCTCCGTGATTTTTTCCGCGGACTGCGCGGGGAGCGTCCGTCCATCGTCGTCGGCAGCTCCATGGGCGGCTTCTACGCTCAGTATCTGGCCCGGCGGTTTACCTTCGCGCATCTGTTCCTCGTCAACCCGGCACTCACGCCCTGGGATCTGCTGCGGGGCTTCGAGGGTACATCCCAAACCACTGCCTACGGCGAGACCTATGTGGTCGATCAGGATCTGATCGAGAGTACCCGAAAATACGGGATCGATACCCCTTGCGATGGGGTCCCGACAACCCTGTTTCTGGACCAGGGCGACGAAGTGATCGATTTTCGCATCGCCGAGTCCCTGTATCGCGATTGCGGTAGGCTCCTGATCTTTCCAGGTGGGGATCATGAGTTCCAGCACCTGGAGGAGGCGATCGCCGTGATCAGGGAGGCCGTGACCAGGGAGGAAGTTGCGGGGAACTAGGGCATGTTGACATTTGAAAAGGGGTGAACCCTGATCTCTGTACTTGCCTCTTAATGGTACAGGATTGACAGGATTTCCAGGATGTTGTTATTATTTTTCAGAAAAATAATCCTGTTGATCTTGTCCTATGCTCTCGATTACTGAGTAACACCAAGCGAGCGGATCATCACGAAAAAGTTAGCCGCAAATCAACGCAAATGGACGCAACTGGGTCAAAAACCATCGATGATGGCGAGCCGATTGCGACTGATTTGCATTCATTCGCGGCAAAAAGGAATTCCCGATGGAAGAACCGATGTTATCGGTACTTCGGCGCTACTGCACTAGGGCTCCGACAGCAGGCATTTGGGGATATAGGTGACGTCGGCAAGCCCGGCGAAATGGTCATCGCTTGTGACTAAGGCCACTTCGTAGTGACGCGCTGTCGCGTAGATCAGGGCATCGGCGAAGGAAAGGCGACGTTCCAGAGACAAATCCACCGCATAGAGTGCCGGCGCGGTGGTCAACGGAATGACCTGGGTGTGGTTGGTCAGGACCATGACCTCCATAGCCAAGGTCTCGTTGCTCTCACGTTTAACCCACTTATAGAGCTCGAACTGCAGGCGGGTGGGAACGATCAGCGACTGAAGATCGGCCAAAAAAGGTTCAAAACGATCGGAGAGAATCCCATCCGTCAGCCACTCGATCCAGCCGCAGGTATCGACCAACACTTCCATCAGTAGCGATCTCTGCGGTCGCGGTACCCTTCCGGGTTCGCCCCCTTGAGCAAGCCCCGGGATTTTTCGATGGAACGCAGCGGAATCAGCTCGATAACAGACCCTTTTGTGATCAGGGCAAGCTTCTGCCCGGCGTACAACCCCAACTCGTCACGAATGGCCTTGGGGATAGCAAATTGGTACTTGGTGGAGAGGGTAACAGAGATCATTTTTACATACCCTGTATCGATAATGAATTGGTAAGAATATAACCCGCTGTTGGGAATGTCACAAGCGGTGCCGACATGTTATACCCGTTGCACGTGAATATTTCGGTAAGCGATGTGGGTTGACCGTGCCCGAGAGCAAGGCGCGACGAGGAGGAATAGCCAGCCCTATTGCGACGGTGAAGCCACTAGGCTTCACGGGCACAGGGATGTATGGCCGGCACCGGAAGGCGAAGCAGGGATAGCGCAGCCTTTCGGCGCAACGCGGCTATCGGGTGCGAGCGGCGTGCATTGCGACGAGACGAAATATTCACGTGCAACGGGTATATAACTCACCACCAAACTAGGGGGCTTGTTGACCTCTGAGGATGAGGTCCAGGTGGTCAAGCAGCCGGGGCGTGGAGCTCAAAAGGCCAAGGCCACGAGCGAGAAAGACATTTGTGCCTTTTTGTCCGATCTGTTCAGCGGCGAGGTGCCGGAGATTCCCAAGAGCCACTGGTGGTGGCCGCGGCGCCGGAAGGGGACAGGGGGCAGTTGTCAGGGGGCAGAACGACTACATCCTGATAACTGACAACTGCACCCTGACAACTAACCATGGACAAACGGGATTTCATCCAACGTGCCCTGACTGTCTGGCTGCCACAGCTGGAGCTGTGCGAGGTCAACTATGGGCCGCGGGCCGCAGGAGCCGCAGGATTGGTACACCCAACTTGAAGGTCAGAACATCGGTATGTCCCGAATCCTCAAGCAAACAGCCGTTCGAAGATGCGGAACCCGGCGACATAGGTGCCGATGGCCGACCCGAGCGTGGAGAACAGGAACACCAGTAGGGTGCGCGAGACCCGGTTACGCCACCAGCCTTTGATGGTGGCGGTATCCCGGCGCAAGCGGCTGAAGTCGCCGATACTGGGCCGCCGCAGATAGAGTTCCGCCGCGCCCGTGACCATACCGGCGCCGATGGTGGGATTCAGGGAGGTCAGGGGAGCGGCCAGGAAGGCGGTGACCACCGTCAGCGGGTGACCGGCGGCGACGGCGGCGCCCAGGGCGGAGAGGCCGCCGTTGATGAGCACCCAATCCAGCACGACCCGTAGACCGAGCCCCGGACTTTGGTAGAAGCCGTAGCCGAAGCCCCCGAGGACCAGGACGACGACGAGCCAGGGGATGAGTTTGGGCCAGCGTTGCGGTGACGGCAACCGGTCGAGCTCGGCGAGCTCGGCCTTGGGGTCCCGCCCCGGTATCTCCCGCAGGTGGCCCGCCACGCCCTCGAGGTGTCCCGCTCCGAGCACCGCAAGGACCTTTTCGTGGGGCTTGCCCGCGATCTCTTCGCGCAGCCGGGCGGCCATGTAACGGTCACGTTCCTCGATCAGGGGGACATAGAGATCCCGGCGATCCTCGGCGAATTCGGCAAAGGTGGTCTCCAGCACATCACCTGCCTTGAGACGCTCGATTTCTTCCTCCGTGACCTCCTCGCGGGAGAGCAGAGTCGCCAGCAGACCCGAGAAGAGCCCGGACCGCTTCCACCAGCTGAGATTCCCCGCGGTCCGCTTCAAGGTGACGCCGATCTCTCGGTCCACCAACAACACCGGGAGCCGACGCTCCTGTGCCACCGTGATGGCGGCCCGCTGCTCGGCCCCCGGCTCGATTCCGAACTGATCCGCCAGCCGCTGCTGGTAGGCGGCCAGGGCCAGACTCGCCACGACCATGTAGACACGGCCCTGGCGGATCACAGAAAACAGATCCATACGCGCTAGGGCATCCGGGTTCATGAGCGCCTGGTGTCGGCTGGGACAGAGCTCGACGGCCACCGCGTCATAATCACCACTCTGAAGCAGCTCACGTACCTTGTCCGCGCTGGCGCGGGAGACGTGAGCGGTGCCCAACAAGGTCAGCTCGGAATCGTTCAGGCGGACGTCGATTCTCGGTTCCTCGGGTGCGTGCATATTCAGCCTCGGGTCCTCGGGACGATCAGGAGTGGCGACATGAAACCAGCCGTATCGGGTAGTGGCTAAATTTTAAGTAGTGAAGTCTGCTTGGTTCTTTTTCTTCGTCATTCCGGCAGGGATTGCCGGAATCCAGGTGCCAGGGATGGCAAAAGCAGTGAGGGTTCGAATCATTAGGTCGCACAACTATGCCACTTTAAAATTTAACTACTACCCCGTATCGAATATGCAGGATCATTCTTGACTAATTTACTCTGATATAGCTATACTTTTTACCAGGGGTTTGTCCGGTGGTTTGCGTGTACCAGGGCTAATATATAAGACATGTAATCTTTCATCCCCCCTCCAACTCCTGAGATCGGAAACGGGGAATCAAAGGCATTCCGTCTGCATCGAACCTAAATTAAGGAAGCACGACCATGAGACTCTCTACCAAAGGAAGATATGCGGTCACCGCCATGCTGGATCTGGCATTGCACGCCGGCAAGGGGCCTGTGACCCTGGCCGATATATCCGTGGACCAGGGTATTTCCTTGTCTTACTTGGAGCAGCTTTTCGCGGCCCTGCGCAGCAAACAACTGGTCCGGGGTGTACGTGGTCCGGGCGGTGGCTACTATCTTGGCAGACCGTCCGACGAGATCTCCATCGCGGATATCATCTGTGCCGTGGATGAGTGGGTCGAATTTACGCACAGCAACGGGCGGGAAGACTGCCGCGATGGTAACCGTTACCTTACTCACACCCTGTGGGACCAGCTCAGCGACGAGGTCTTCAGCTTTCTGGATGCGATCTCGTTGGCCGATCTGGTACGGCGGGGCCTTGGTGACGGCGCCGAGGTCGCCGAGATCGATCGCACAGGCCAGCCTGCTGTAGACAGAAAACGGGCGGCCTGACCGGTCCGCCCCTCCAGGGCACTAGCACAGCAGCGCCGAAGTACCGATAACATCGGTTTGGTTCTTCCACCGGAAATTCTTGTTGCCGCAAATGAACGCCAATCCGGACGCGCCTTCGCCCGACAACCGATTTGGTAAGAGGGTAGTGGATAAATTCTAAGTGGTGAAGTCTGCCAGCCTCTCCCGCGTCATTCCGGTAGGGAGTGCCGGAATCCAGGGCCAGGGATGGCAACAACAGTGGGGGCTCAAATCATTACTTCGCACAACCATGACACTTAGAATTTAACCTCTACCCAGGAAGCAAGGGGCAGTTTTCAGGGGCAGACAACCGATACGACCTGCCCCCTGACAACTGACAACTGCCCCCTTGGGAGTGCACAAATTTGACTCATTTGTAAAGATGTGGGTCCCTCAAGGATCCTAGCTTAATGGCATTGCCCCGGAGCCGGGCGATGACGGGAGGCGTCGAGGGACGCACCCCTCGCCACAAGAAAAAGGACTCTGCGGCCTGCTCCACCAGCATACCCAGACCATCCAGGGCGCAGGCAGCCCCGCGTTCCCTGCCCCAACGCAGAAAAGGGGTAGGCGCATCACCGTAGAACATGTCATAGGTCCAACCACCCACGGCCAGACAGTCGTGAGGAATCGCGGGCACGCCCCCGTCGAGACCGGCGGAGGTCGCGTTGATGATCAGGTCGAAGCGTCGTCCGCTCAGTCCCTCTAGCCCGCACCCGCTGACTCGATCCGCCGCGGTGATTGCGGCCAGATCCAACGCCTTGGCAGCGGTGCGGTTGGCGATGACCAAGGCATCCAGGCCCGTTTCCAGGAGGGAGGGCAAGACCCCGCGGGAGGCGCCCCCAGCCCCGAGCAGGAGTATCCGCTTACCGCCGAAGTCGAAACCGTGGTTCTCGGACAGATCCCGCACCAGGCCGATCCCATCGGTGTTATCCCCGCCAAGGCGACCGTCGGGAAGCGGGATCAGGGTGTTGACCGCACCGACGCGCTCGGCCCTGGGGCTGCGTTCGTCGACCAGCTCCCAGGCCTGCGCTTTGAAAGGAAGGGTGACATTCATACCCTGTCCGCCCGCGGCAAAGAAGCGATGCACGTCTCCAGCGAAGTCGTCCGGGTCGCCCAGGATGCGGCCATACGTCATGGCGTGCCGGGTCTGGCGGGCGAACTCGGCATGGATTAACGGCGATTTGCTATGCGCGATGGGATTGCCGATGATGGCGTACTTGTCGGCCATGTTTGCAGCGAGTGGTATTGGATAAATTTTAAGTGGTGAAGTCTGCCAACCCCGACCGCGTCATTCCGGCAGGGAGTGCCGGAATCCAGTGCCATGGACGGCGAAACAGTGGGGGTTCGAATCATCAGGTCGCACAACCATGCCACTTTAAATTTAACCACTAATCAGCGGGTTTCGATCAATCCCGGAGCCAACGGGCGACGTCCCTGGCGTAATAGGTCAGGATGGCGTCCGCCCCGGCGCGCTTGATACAGATCAGGGCCTCGAGGACGACGGCCCGTTCCTCCAACCAGCCGTTCCGGCTCGCGGCCTTGAGCATGGCGTACTCGCCGCTGACCTGGTACACCAAGGTCGGGGCCTCGAAGCGGTCCTTGACGCGCCGGACCAGATCCAGATAAGGCATACCGGGCTTGATCATGACCATGTCGGCTCCCTCGCGCAGGTCCAGGGCCACCTCACGCATGGCCTCATCGCCGTTGGCCGGATCCATCTGGTAGCTGTATTTGTTTCCGCCGCCCAGGTTGGCGGCGGAGCCCACGGCAGCGCGGAAAGGCCCGTAGAAGCCGGAGGCATATTTGGCCGCATAGGCCAGGATGCGCGTGTGGATCCTGCCCGCTTCCTCCAGCGCCGCCCGGATGGCGCCGATACGCCCGTCCATCATATCCGAGGGCGCCACCACGTCCACCCCGGCCTCGGCGTGGGACAGGGCCTGGCGGATGAGCACCGCCACCGTCTCATCATTCAGGACATAGCCGGTCTCGTCGATGAGACCGTCTTGGCCGTGGGTGGTAAAGGGGTCCAGGGCAACGTCCGTGATCACTCCCAGGTCCGGCACGGCGTCCTTCAGGGCCCGCACGGCCCGCTGGGCCAGTCCGTCGGGATTGTAGGCCTCCTGGGCATCCTCGGATTTGGCCGCCGCCGGGGTGACGGGAAACAACGCCAGGGCCGGGATGCCCAGGGTCCGGACTTCGCGGGCCGCTTCCACCAGCAGGTCGATGCTCATCCGCTCCACCCCCGGCATGGAGGCTACGGGCTCCCGCCGGTTGGTCCCCTCCAGGACGAATACCGGGTAGATCAGATCATCCGGCGTCAGACGTGTCTCCCGCACCAGCCGGCGGGAGAAGTCGTCACGGCGCATGCGACGCATACGGGTCAGGGGATAACCAGCGGGGAAGGGGCTTTCGGCAATCATGGATTTAAGGCGATTTCTGTCAAATGACAGACCAGCCTGCTTGTCTTTTCGTCCGTCTTCTGTGTCGCGACAACAGTTACATCGCACAACGATGCGCCTGTTGTCGCTCCTTGAAGACGAACGAATCGCCGACGCATCCTGGTCTATCATTTTCCGGCAATCGCCTAAGAAGCTGTCCGGTTAAAAGCAATCCCGCAAAGAAAAACCGGCGTGGAGGCCGGCTTTCCCATCTTCCTTTCCCGTCAGGGCATGGCCTTGATCTCGGCGTTGAACCGTCGCTTGTTCCGGGCCGCCTTGTTACGGTGGATGAGCCCCTTGCCGACCGCACTGTCGATGACCGGGACGGCCGCCTTGAAGGCATCCGCCGCGGCCTGCTTGTCGCCCGCCTGGATGAGCCTGAGGACCTTCTTCATGGCGGTGCGCATCGCGCTGCGAAAAGATGCGTTATGCCGCCGGCGCTGCTCTGCTTGGCGGGCACGCTTGCGGGCTTGGGCTGAATTGGCCAAACTGGATACTCCTTCGGATATTCTTAAATATACAAGTAAACTAAATATTCTCTAAGAGGCTGTCACAACTTGTCAACCTTACTCCCTGTCCACTTAGGGCGAGCGCGTATAAATTTGTTGTCGATTGAGGTTGCTGCCAGCTTCGGGTCGTCAACCGCACCTGCGGTGGTTCGCCCTGAACGGTAGGTGCCGACCTGCCGGCGCTGGGCTGGAAGGCAACCAAGCCGGCCGGTCGAACCTCAGCAAAGCGCGGGCAAGCCAAAGCGCGGGCAAGCCCCGCACCTACGCGTTCAGGAAGATTTATACGCGCTCGCCCTGCCTGTCCACCCAGGGAGGCAGAGCGCGCAGAGTATTTTCGATGAGCGCGCTGGAGTGGGATTGTGGGTCGATCCGGAGTTCCCGTTGCATGCTGATCGCAGAACCGTGCTGTTATCGCGTCCTCTGCGTCTCTGCGGTTGAGTGCCGAGACGATGGTTGAGCAGTGAGTATTATTCGGGAGCCCTGTTTGTCCACCGGGGTAACAAATAATAATCACTGTCTCGAAAAACTCGATGCCATCGTCTACGTGATGAGCGACAATCAGGAAATGGGTTTGCGTTTTACTAAAATGCACGGACTGGGCAACGACTTCGTCGTCTTCGATGCCCTTCGCCAGAGGATCACGCCGACGCCTGAGCTTTGTCGTCGGCTGGCGGATCGGCGCTTTGGTGTCGGCTGCGACCAGATCCTGCTGGTAGAGCAGCCCCGCAGCCCGGCCATGGACTTCTATTACCGGATCTTCAACGCTGACGGTTCGGAGGTGGAGCAGTGCGGCAACGGCGCCCGCTGCTTCGCTCGCTTCGTCACCGACCAGGGCCTCACTGCCAAGCGCACGCTCTCCATAGGCACGGCGGCCGGCAATATCAAGCTCTATCTGGAAGAAGACGACATGGTACGGGTGGACATGGGCACGCCCAGATTCGAGCCCGAACAAATCCCCTTGATCGCGGACGCCGCCGCCGCACGTTACCCACTGAAGGTCGAGGGTCGAACGCTGAATATCGGTGCGGTCTCTATGGGCAACCCCCATGCGGTGCTTCTGGTCGAGGACCTCGCAGCCGCCCCGGTCCCGGCGCTCGGTCCCCGGATAGAAAGCCATCCGCGTTTTCCGCGGCGGGTGAATGCCGGGTTCATGCAGATCCTGGATGCAGGTAATATCCGGCTGCGCGTCTACGAACGGGGTGTGGGCGAGACTTTGGCCTGCGGCACGGGCGCCTGCGCCGCGGTCGCGGTGGGACGCCGCTGGGGACTGCTTGCCGAGCGCGTGCGGGTGAACCTACCCGGCGGAGAATTGGTGATAGAGTGGCCGGATGAATCCGGGACCATCCGGATGACGGGACCGGCCGTGAGCGTCTTCGAGGGGGAGTTCGAGCTATGACCACCCAACGGGCAGAGGAGGACCAGGGTCCGGCGGAGATCATCGCCGAGGACGCGGTGGCCGAGTATCTTGTGGCACACCCGGAGTTCTTCGAGCGCCATCCGGATCTGGTGGCCGAGCTGCGGGTGCCCCATGCGACCGGGCAGGCCGTATCGCTGATCGAACACCAGGTGAGGGTGTTGCGCGGTCAGCTCCGGACCGAGCGGCGACGGCTCGCCCAGCTGATTGCACGGGCCCGGGATTTCGAGGCCCTGTCCGCACGCCTTCACGATCTGTCCCTGCAGCTTATCGCCGCGCAAGACCTGGAGCAGATGGAAACCCTGCTGCGCGAGGCCCTGTGTCGGCAGTTCGATGCCGAGGCAGCGACCCTGAAGCTGTTTCCCCTGGAATCTGACGCCACCACCGACTCGGACCCGAAAGTCGCCGCGTTCGTTCAATTCCTCGGCCGGGAGCGCTCGCTATGCGGTCCGCTGGACCCCGAGCACAACGGCATTCTCTTCGGCGAACAGAGCGAGGCCATCGGCTCGGCCGCCCTCATCCCGATCCGCACGGACGACCGCTCCGGCGTCTTGGCCATCGGCAGCCGTGATCGGGGGCGTTTCGACGCGGACATGGGTACCGACCTCCTCGACCGTCTGGGAGAGATCGTCAGCCAAAAATTACGCACCTTGCACTAGAGTACTCCATTTCACCTTATTTTTTGGTTCTCAGCGCGGCGAGAGGCGGTCAGATGCGAGGCGCGCGAGCGCAGGAATAGCCCGTCCTCTTTCAATCTCGCGCAACACCGCAGATGGTCGCCTCTCGTCGCGCCCGAAGGGAGCCTCCCAAAACGCGCCAAGGCGGCGTTACAGCGCTTGGCAAGAGCGTGAGCTATTCCCTGTGCGCTGTGCCTTGCCTTGACGCGTTTGGGAGGCTCTGAGAGAGAAAAATAAGGTGAAATGGGGTACTAGATCGATGGCTGAACCGACCGCTGAGCCGGGGCTTGAAGACCTGCTTGCGGTCTTCCTGCATCATCTGGCTCACGAGCGTCGCCTATCCGACCATACCCTGAGCAGCTACCGGCGCGACCTCACGCGCTTTCGTGATTGGCTCCGGGGTGGGAGAGCAGGCCCCTGGGAATGGCTCGACCAACAGACGGTCCGCGGCTATATCGCCTGGCGCCACCGCGGCGGTGTCTCCGGAAAAACGCTGCAGAGGGAGCTGGCCGCCCTCCGTAGCTTCTATCGCTATCTGTTGCGGGAAGGGATAGCGGACCGGAACCCGGCCCAGGGGGTGCGCGCCCCCAAAGTGGCCCGCAAGCTACCTGCTACCCTGGACGCGGATCAGCTCTGTAGCCTGCTCGACCAATCGGACGCCGACCCCTTGATGCTGCGGGACACGGCCATGATCGATCTCTTCTATTCCTCCGGGCTACGGCTGGCAGAGCTGGTCGCTATCGACATCGGGGATATCGACGGGAACGATGCTACCCTGGAGGTCACGGGTAAGGGGGCAAAGACCAGGCGCGTACCCGTGGGCGGCCAGGCCCTCAAAGCCATCGGCCACTGGTTGGAGGTGCGAGGCAACTATGCGGCGAGGGACCAGAAGGCCCTGTTCGTCAGCCGGCGCGGCAAACGCATCCATCCGCGCACGGTGCAACAGCGGTTACAGCGCTGGGCCCTGGCGCGGGGGGCTACCCGCAATCTCCACCCCCACCTGTTGCGTCACTCGTTTGCAAGCCATCTGCTGGAGTCCTCCGGAGACCTGCGCGCGGTCCAGGAGCTCCTGGGCCATTCGGATATAGGCACCACCCAGATCTACACCCACCTGGATTTCCAACACCTGGCCCAAGTCTATGACCAGGCCCACCCGCGGGCGAGAAAAAAGGATTCCCATTAATCGAAAAGCAAGCCATAGATGCTCCCCCGGTAGCGAAAGGACAGCGTTCCCCATCGTGGTGAATCGCAGGGTATACTTGCTCGTATATCCACTGCATCTGCCGATACCATGAATCTTGTTGCAGAAGACATCGAATTCATCAAGGACCACCTGGGCGAATGGCTCGCTGAGCAATCTCTGAGCAAACCGCCGGCCGTCTACGAGATCGAGCTGCGCGAACGGATGTTGCGCGTGGAGGAAGAGCTCAAACACCAGCGCGAACTGCTCAAGACCATCCTGGAACAGATGGATAAGCGCTTCGAGGCCGTCGACAAGCGCTTCGAGGCTGTCGACAAACGCTTCGATGCCGTTGACAAGCGCTTTGAAGTCATGCAGGAGGAGATGAACAGACGCTTCGAGGCCGTCGACAAACGCTTTGAAATCATGCAGGAGGAGATGAACCGGCGTTTCGAGGCCGTCGACAAGCGCTTCGAGACCCTGCAGAGCGAGATGAACAAGCGTTTCGAGGGACTGACGAGGCGTATCGACCGTTTCATGATGTGGTCGTACGCTACCACCCTGACCGTGGGCGGTCTTATCGTGACCATACTCAAGCTATGGCCCTGAGTTGAGAATCAGCAGTTGAGAAGCAGCAGTCGAAAAAATGGAAAGATTTCACGGCACAACCATCCTCTCCGTCCGGCGCAGCGGGCAGGTAGTCATCGGCGGCGACGGCCAGGTGTCCATGGGACAGACAGTAATCAAGGGCAATGCGCGCAAGGTACGCCGACTCTACAAGGAGCGGGTACTGGCCGGATTTGCCGGGGCCACGGCGGATGCCTTTACCCTGTTCGAGCGTTTCGAGGGCAAGCTGGAGAAGCACCAGGGCCACCTCACCCGCTCGGCGGTGGAGCTGGCGAAGGATTGGCGTACCGATCGCATGCTGCGGCGCCTCGAGGCCCTGTTGTGCGTAGCGGATACCAAAACCTCGCTGATCATCTCCGGTACCGGGGATGTAATCGAGCCGGAACAGGATCTGATGGCCATCGGCTCCGGCGGGTCTTTTGCCCAGGCAGCGGCAAGGGCACTGCTTGAGAGCACCGAGCTCGGCGCCCGCGAGATCGTCGAGCGGGCGCTCGCCATCGCCGCCGACATCTGCGTCTACACCAACCATCGATTAGTGTTGGAAGAGCTATCCGTGGCAGCGGGATAAGCCGCATACCCCGTGCCTACCCAGGCGCTGGGAGTGGATAAATTTTAAGTGGTTACGCATCACTTTATGGCGCTGACGCGCCCCCACATTTCTGAGTACTCATGTCGGACATCACCCCCAAACGCATCGTAGCCGAGCTCGACAAGCACATCATCGGCCAGGAAGAAGCCAAACGCGCGGTCGCCGTGGCCCTGCGCAACCGTTGGCGGCGGGCGCAGATAGAAGAGCCCCTGCGCACCGAGATCACGCCCAAGAACATCCTCATGATCGGTCCCACGGGCGTGGGTAAGACAGAAATCGCACGCCGTCTGGCCAAGCTTGCCGACGCCCCCTTCATCAAGGTGGAGGCGACCAAGTTCACAGAGGTCGGCTACGTGGGCCGGGACGTGGAATCCATCATCCGGGAGCTGGTGGACGCAGCCGTAAAGATGGCCCGGGAGCAGGAGCTGGATAAGGTGGCAGCCCAGGCCGAGGCCGCCGCCGAAGAGCGGGTCCTGGATGCCCTGCTGCCCCCACCCACCAACTTCGAGGAAGACAGCCGTTCCGGCGGCCCCTCCCCGGCGACCCGGGAAAAGTTTCGCGACAAGCTGCGCCGCGGCGATCTGGACGAAAAAGAGGTCGAGATTCAGGTCAGCGCCACGCCCATCGGGGTAGAGATCATGGCCCCACCCGGCATGGAAGAGATGACCAGCCAACTCCAGGGACTATTCCAGAACCTGGGCCAGGGCCGTACCAAGCGGCGCAAGCTGAAAATCCGCGACGCCCTCAAGCTGCTCACCGACGAGGAGGCGGCCAAGCGCATCAACGACGAGGACCTCAAGCTGCACGCGGTAGAGAGCGTGGAACAGAACGGCATCGTCTTCCTGGACGAGCTCGACAAGGTCACCAAGCGTTCCGAGCATACCAGCGGCGTGGATATCTCGCGCGAGGGCGTGCAGCGGGACCTGCTCCCGCTGGTCGAAGGCTGCACCGTCTCCTCCAAGTACGGCTCCGTGCGCACGGATCACATCCTGTTCATCGCCTCCGGGGCCTTCCACTTGGCCAAGCCCTCGGACCTGATCCCTGAGCTCCAGGGCAGACTCCCGATCCGAGTGGAGCTCAAGGCATTGACCACGGAAGACTTCGTCCGCATCCTGACTGAGCCGGACGCCTCCCTCACCGACCAGTACAAGGCCCTGATGGGGACCGAGGGCGTCAGCCTGGACTTTACCGAAGACGGCATTCGGCGGATTGCCGAGACCGCCTGGCAGGTCAATGAACGCACCGAGAACATCGGGGCGCGGCGCCTGCACACGGTCCTCGAGCGCCTGTTGGAAGACGTCTCCTTCAGTGCCCCCGACCTCGACCAAGCCACGGTCACCGTGGACGCGGCCTATGTGGACCAGCATCTCTCGGAGCTGGCGGCAGACGAAGACCTGTCGCGGTATATTCTTTGAAAGTTAGAACCGCAAACTGGAGACGAACATGCCCGTACCCACCGAGCTCAATCTGCACCGCCAATCCCGGGTGTTGGAGATCACCTTCGACGACGGCACCCACTTCAACCTGCCCTGCGAGTACCTGCGCGTCTACTCCCCCTCGGCGGAGGTCCAAGGCCACGGACCGGGCCAGCGGGTGCTCCAGCTCGACAAAGAAGAGGTCGCCATCGAGAAAATCGAGCCGGTAGGCAACTACGCCATCTGCCTACACTTCGACGACACCCACAACACCGGGATCTACTCCTGGGACTACCTGTACCAGCTCGGCATCAACCAGAAAGCCTGGTGGCAAGAATACCTGGACGAACTGGAGAAGGCGGGGCACCAGCGCAAGAAGCCCTCATGAGATCCCTCCGGCACCTTGCTACACGACGGAAGGCCATTTTCGACCTGCCCCCCGTTGATTAGAGGTAGTCGCCAATGGTACAGGATTAACAGGATTATTTTTATTAAAACAATAAGTTATAAAGAAATCCTGTGAATCTTATCCTATTAGCGGTTGGCACCATGATTATGTCAACAGCCTGGATGGTGGGCACAGCCCACCCTGCGGGACATATGCAAAATTTGATGAAATGGGGTACTCGTCTTACGCCTGCTCGCTGGGGAGGGAGATAAAATATGGGTCATGTGGTTGCACAAATCGAGCTTAGTAATCCCAGAGAACCGGATCTGGTCCCCATCATAACCGAGGCACTGGCCGACACGGGTTCGCTGATGCTCTGTATACCCGAGCATTTGGCCTTACAGCTGAAACTTGAAACGGAATCGGAGCGGGAAGTCTCGGTAGCCGATGGCCGGAACAAGAAGGTCCCCTATGTCGGGCCGGTCCGTGTGGATTTTGGAAACAGGTTTTGTTATGTCGGCGCCCTGGTACTCGGAGACGAGGTATTACTGGGTGCAGTTTCTATGGAAGATATGGATTTGGTCATATCCCCGAGCCGGAGAGAGATTACACCCGATCTGGCAAGCCCGAACATTCCACATGTCCGAGTAAAAGCCCAATGCCATTAAGTTAGCCGTTGGCCGCTTGTCGTGGTAGGTCGGCGTGTAACCATTCAGCCCCGACCTCGTCATTCCGGCAGGGAGTGCCGGAATCCAGGGCCAAGGATGGCAAAAACAGCGGGGGGCTGAACGATTACGTCGGTGTCAAGATATACAAGCGAGTCTAAACGCACCCGAGCCCTGACAACCGAGGTTAAGAGAAAACTACGAATCACGCGAATCTGCACGCACCTCTATTCGCGTTGATTTGCGTGATTCGTAGTTTTTTCACGTCTGCCGCATGAGCTACGTCCCGAGCTTCGAGTACGACATCTTCATCAGCTTTACCCACGCGGACAACGACCGGTTACCGGGGAAAAAGTTCGGGTGGGTGGACGAGTTCCATTATCAGCTCGAGAGCTGGCTCGCCAGGCGCCGCGGCCTGGAGGGGCTACGCATCTGGCGGGATCGGGAACTCCAGGGCAACACGCAATTCAACGTCGCCATCGAGAACAGGCTCGACTCCACCGCCCTCTTCTTCGTCCTCCACTCCCGCGCCTACCGCAAGTCGGATTACTGCCGCAAGGAACTGGACTGGTTTCACCACAAGTATCGGGACAGCCTGCTGGTGGGCGAGAACAAGCGGATCTTCAACATCCTGCTCAACAACTACCCGCCCGATGATTGGCACCCGGTCTTGGGCAACGCCATCGGTTTCCCCATGCACGACGCCGAAGGCGACGAGCTCGGCGACTTCATCCTCCCCACCGACCCGGAGTATCCCAAGCGACTGCGCCCCATCGTCGATGCCGCGGAGACTACCCTGGAAGCCATGCGTGCCCAACAGGCCACTGCCACTCCCGCGCCGGCGATCCCCGGCAGCTCCGCCGAGGACCCGTTGCCCCGCATCTTCCTCGCCACCGTGGCCGACGATCAGGACGACCTGCGCGAGCGTCTGTTCAACGAGATCGGCCACCGCGCCCAGGTCCTGGAGGAAATCCCACCTACCCTCGCATATGAGGCGCACACCCAGGCCGTCGCAACCGCCCTCGGGTCGGCGGATCTGAGTGTCCATGTGCTCGGGGCCTCGCCTGGTCGCAAGATCAAGGACTGCCGGGAGACCAGCTACCCGCGGGAGCAGGCAGAGATCGCCTTGACCCAGCCTGTCCATCAGATTTTGTGGCTGCCGGAGGACCTCTCGCTGGGAGACGTCCAAGATCCAGCCTACCGAGACTGGCTCCAGGCGCTCGAAACCGGCGAGCGGGAACAGGCGGAGCTCGAGCTGGTCCGCTGCGGCACCCCCGACCTCATCGCCCTGACCTTGGATCGAATCGAGGAGATCCGAAAGGGTTCGGGTCCCGACGGAGAGCTCTCCTTTCTGATCGACACCCATCAGAAGGACCAGCGTTACGCCTTCCGGTTGGGCGACCTGCTCGCCGCACAGGGTGCCGACGTGGACTTCAACCAGGAGTCCCGCGACCCGGTCCGGAGCCTGGCCTACTTCGAGCACTCGGTGCGCCAGGCCCAAAACCTGGTCATCCTGTTCGGTCGGGTGGTTGCCCCCTGGTTGCAGGATCGCGTCCAGACCGCCGTCAAGGTGCTCGGGGAGCAGTTCACCGCCGGCGAGCACGAGACCTTCCAGCACTTGTAGATCCTGCTCCTGCCCGGTAGTGGGTGTGTGTGCCCGGAGTTGAAGCTGCCGCGCATCATCGAGGGCAGGGTCAAGATCCTGGACAACAGCCGGTCCGAGACCATCGACCCCCAGGCCATTGCTGAGCTCCTAGCCCTGATCGACACGGGGGCAGTATCATGAACTACCAAGCATCCTCGATCCTCGAAAAACCCCTTCGTGGGCCTGCGCCCCTTCAAGCGCGAGAACAGCCTCTATTTCTTCGGCCGCGAGGAGCAGACCCATGATCTGCTCCGGCAGCTCCACCGCAGCCACTTCGTCGCTGTGGTTGGCAGCTCGGGCGCGGGCAAATCCTCCCTGGTGCGGGCCGGGCTGATACCCCACCTGGAGGGGGGCTTCCTGGTCCAGGACCGGGACACTTGGCTCCTGGCCGGGATGAAACCCGGCGAGGTCCCCCTCGACAACCTTGCAAAGGCCCTGCTCCGGGCGGAGGGAGAGGCCGCCGGCAGGGAACAGGTCGCGGAGCTGGTCCGCGGAATACGCAGACGCGGCGTCCAGGCGGTACTCGCTCACCTGGTCCCTGTCCTTCAGGCCCGGGACGCCAATCTCTTCCTGCTGGTGGACCAGTTCGAGGAGTTCTTCCGTTTCCAGGCCGAGCAGCAGGACCGATCCCACCGGGAGGATGCCGCCAAGCTGGTGTCCCTCATGCTCCGGCTCGCCGAGCAGCGCGAGCTGCCGGTCTTCGTCTGCCTGACCATGCGCTCGGACTTCGTGGGGGATTGCGACCGGTTTCAAGGTCTGCCTGAGGCCATGAACTGCGGCCAACACTTGGTGCCCCGCCTTACCCGGGACCAGCGCCGGGAGGCCATTGACGGCCCGGTACGGCTGGCCGGAGCCACTATCTCGCTGCGGCTGCTGGACTACCTGCTCAACGAAAACCTGGGCACCCGTGACGACCTCCCCATCCTGCAACACGCCCTGATGCGCACCTGGGATGCCTGGGCCGAGCGGCCCCAGGGGCCCATCGACTTGGAACACTATGAGCGCATCGGCACCGCCCACCGGGCACTCAACGCCCATGCGGACGAGGCCCTGTGCGAGCTCGGTGGCGGTAAGCTCGACGACAAGCGCCTCACGCCCGATCAGTTGGCGGCTAAGCGCCTGTTCCAGACCCTGACCCAGGTGGACTCGGACAACCGCCGGCTCCACCGTCCCACGCGCCTGAGTCGGGCTACCGCCATCGCGGGCGTCACGCCGGACCAGTTGCGGTCCATCATCCGGACCTTCCGGGACGACGGCAGGAATTTTCTGGTACTCTCCGACACCGCCGAGGGCGGCGACCCCATAATCGACGTCTCCCACGAGAGCCTGATCCGCCAGTGGACCCGGCTCGACCACTGGGTCGAGGAAGAGGCCGGCTCTGCCACTATCTACCTGCGGCTCGTGGACGTCGCCGAACGGTGGGAGGAGGGTCGGGCTGAGCCCTACCGGGGTGTGGAGCTCGCAGAGGCCCTGGACTGGGAATCGCAGCAGCGATCCACGTCGGAGTGGGCCGCCCGCTACCACCCCAGCCTGGCGCCCGGAGCGGTCAAGTCCCGCCTCCAACAGGTCGGCGCCTTCCTGCGGGAGAGCGAGCACCAGGAACAGGAGGCAAGGCTTCAGGAACAGGCAAGGTTTCAGGAACGGCGGGCAAGGCGCAGAGAACAGATAGGAACTGTGCTCCTGACGCTGTTGCTCGCCATAAGCGTCATCGCCGGTCTGATCGCAGGATGGAAGGGCCAGGAAGCCGAGCAAGCTCTTGACGAAGCGAACTTCAATCTCACCAAGGTCTATGAACAAAAGGCACTCGTCGCCCTCGACAAGCCTACCTGGGACGGCAACCGGAAATCTTCCCGCCATGCCTGGCTCTATGCGACCTCGGCTCTGGCCCAGGACCTGGCGCCCGGAGAACAGGCCATGGACCCCCAGGCAGTGGCGACCCTGGCCGGTCTCGACAATCCGTTCCATCAACAACGCTGGCAAAGTCCGGTGCCCTATCCGATACACCTGCGCGGCGCGAGGGCCCTCGCCATCAGTCCAGACGGACAGATACTCGCCTCCGGCGGGATGGACGGCCGGATACGCCTGTGGGACCCCGCCACCGGTGAACCCATGGGCGAACCTCTGTCCGGCCACAAAAAGGGGGTTTTTGGCCTGGAATTCGCTCCCGATGGGGGTATGCTCGCCTCCGCCGGGTGGGATGGCACCGTGCGCCTGTGGGACCCGGCCACCGGCCGGCCCATCGGCGAATCCCTGTCCGCACACGAGGGGACAGCTAACGATCTGGCCTTCTCTCCGGATGGAAATCTGCTGGCCTCCGCCGGGGAGGACGGCAAGATACGCCTGTGGGACCCGGCTACCGGCAAACCCATGGGTAAGCCCTTGTCCGGCCACGAGGGGGCGGTTCGGGGCCTGGAATTCGATCCCTCTGGGCACCTGCTCGCCTCTGCCGGGGAGGATGGCATCCTGCGCCGGTGGAACCCGGCCACCGGCCAGCTCATTGGTAAGCCCCTGACCGGCCACCAGGGGACGGTTCAGGGCTTGGCCTTCGCTCCCGATGGGCGTCTGCTCGCCTCCGCCGGAGCGGACGGCACCGTGCGTCTGTGGAACCCTGCCACCGGCAAGCCCGTCGGCGCGCCCCTGTCCGGCCACACGGGGCCGGTTTTGGACCTGAAATTCGACCCCGATGGGGACTTGCTCGTCTCCGCTGGATCGGACGGTACCTTGCGCCTGTGGGACCCGGACACTGGTCAGCCCATGGGCGAGCCTCTGTCCGGCCACAAAGGGGCAGTCAACGACTTGGCCTTTGCTCCGAATGGGGACCTACTAGTCGCAGCCGGGCAGGACAGTACTCTGCCCCGTGGTACTTCCCACAGGCCCTACTCTTTGTCGAACAAGAAAAATACCGTTCCCTGGCACAGGCGATCTACAATGCCCTGGGTTTCCTCTGGGAGCTGGAGGTGGATGGCCCGGAGATCAGATCCAAGTCCCGCTCATCGTCCTCCGAATTCGCCGAGTTCCTAAAACCCCCGCGAGCCGGTGAGACCAAGTTCGAGCAGGTAATCTGCTGGGCGGAAGAGGATTCCGGAACCAAGCTGGGACCCTGAGGTGAAGCCTGCCGGCCCTACCGCGTCATTCCGGCAGGGAGTGCCGGAATCCAGTGCCAGGGATGGCAAATAGTTACTCGTTACGGCACAATCCGGGCTTTTGAATTTCTCCCTCTCCCCAAGCCCCCTCGCTGTGCTCGGGGCAGGCTCTCTCCTGGAGAGGGTGTTGTAAAAGGCTTTCCTCCCGATCAGATAAGATGGTTCGGAACCATGGGGGGCAGCCAGGGAGCGGAGTTGCCTGAGCGCGGTATCGGATCAAGACCGGTCAGATGAGCCTGCAACCAGCGGAAACTCCCTTGAAGCCAGTGCCATAGGGCCAAAACAGACGCCCGCAAGGGTCTGAGGGCCAAGGTCCGCCCCAGGTTGTAGGCCATGACATGCAAGGCAAACTCAGCGCACCCTCCGCGTCATCCGTGCCGCCGAAATCGGTTCAACCCCTGCTGGAGTCGAAGGAGGCTGAAAACGGGTTCGACCAACGCTTGGCGTTGGCGGTAGCGCTGTTGAGTGTCCGGGTCGGCCATGGCCTGACGTAAGGTGGCTTTGGCGTCATCGCTAGGGTAGCGTTTCAGGGTGCGGCCGTGCGTGCGGGTGGTGCAGCGTGGGCGTTGCTCACCGGCCGTACCGGAATGGGTGCGGTAGCGCACATAACCCAGGTGGGGTGTTTTGCCGGGGTAACGCTCGCCGGCCGTGAGCGACGCGCCAGCCGGACAGCGGTAGGCATCACTGGCTGCTTGGTAAATAAATTGTGCTTTCGAGTACGGCTTGTCATCGGGTCGTGTTGCGTCCCCGTCGGGAAGCGTCCGTCCCGCTGGGCACCGCCGTTCGATGCGGCGTTCGGTGGTCGCGGTGATGACGCCCTCGGCGTGGTCGCCGGCATCGAACCGGGCGCTCTCAACCGTCCCCAATTCGCCCGCTTGATCGAGCCGGTTCGGGACCAGAGCCGCCTCCTGGGAGGGATCGATGTCCCAAACAGACGATCATGCGTGCTGCGTTGGCAAGCACGCTCGGCTTGTAAGAGGGGACAAAGGTCTTGTGAGCATCCCATACCGGACTAAACCCAACACGGCATCCGGCGCATACGGGGATCGTCCTCCCGCTTGATACCGGGCCTCAAACGGCGCCCAGTCCTGCGCTTGCAGCAACTCCCGGATCGTCGGCGCATCGTCCGGGCCCATCCGGGTCAGGTCATCATCAACACGACCCCCGCACACCGACAGCTCCCGAGGATCCGGACGCTTGAAGACCACATCACCCGTTGGCTTGGGCCTGGCCACCTCCGCTCAGAAAGACGCTCCACCCGCAAACCGGTCGAGTTGATTGCTGGTGTTGACCGCAATCACTGGGCGATGAATCGGCATCACTTTGAGAACGACAGGAATAATTGATCGACCTCTTACAAGAAATACCGGACGAACTCTGCAAGCTCGGCCCGTGGCGTACGGTATTGGTTGATGGGCGCGCTCGTATCCTCATACCCCAGGGCAACCCCACACAAGAGGATGCAGTCATCCCCGATGCCGAGCCTGCGCTTGACGATTTGGGGATACTCGGCCAGGGCCTGCTGGGGACAGGTCGCCAGTCCCTCTTCGAGGGCGGCCAGCATCAGGGATTGCAGAAAGAGGCCGAGATCCACATAGGCACCGGTCGCCAGGTGGGATTCCAGATAGAGATAGAGCACGACCGGCGCGCCGAAGGAGCGATAATTTTCGATCCACTGCTCGCGCCGGCGGTCTTTGTCTTCGCGTTCGATCCCCAGCGCGGAGTAGAGCTGCATACCGCAGGCGAAGCGTCTGGACGTATAGGGTTCGGTCCAGTGCTCCGGGTAGTATCGATAGTCGGGCTCGCCCCGGACACCGGCACGGAATCGGGTCTCCAGTGCTTCCGCGATCGCCTGCTTGGTTTGGCCGCTGACGACGGCGACCTGCCAGGGCTGGAGATTGCCCCCGGAAGGGGCCCGCGCGGCAAGCCGCAGGATGCGTTCGATCTTATCATGCTCGACCTCGCGGGCCAGAAAGGCCCGGCAGGAGTGTCTGTTACGCAGTGCGTCCGCCAGCTTCATCTTGTGATTCGCCTCGAGATATCGAAACTAAAGCCATTGGTTCCCCCTCTCCCCAACTCCTCTCCCAGCGAGGGTGTTGTAAAAAGCCGCGCCTCGAACGGATGGCCGGTGCATCGCGTTGGCCCATGCCGGTGAGGTAAGCGTCGAGACGAACCCCACACACGAACAGCTGAAGATCACGTCATTTAAACCTTAATCACTACCGAAAACCGAAGTACCATCGACCGCCTCGCTGAGACAGGCGGGTCCGGCACCGGGTGAGGCCCCGGTCGTGCGCCAGAGGCCGAATGCACTCAGGCATCCGGGCGGGATTGATGGAAGGCGCCGTAGATCCGTTGTGCCAAGGCGTGGCTGATGCCTTCGATCCGGGCGATGTCTTCCACTGCGGCCCGGGCCAGACCTTGGAGACCGCCGAGCTGACGCAGCAGGCGCTGACGGCGCTTGGGCCCCAGGCCGGGAATCTCTTCCAGAACGGATCTAGTATGGGCCTTGGCGCGCCGCCGGCGATGTCCGGTAACGGCGAACCGATGTGCTTCGTCCCGGATCTGCTGTACCAGGTGCATCGCCGGTGAATCCGCCGGGAGGATAAGGGTCGTGCTCCGGCCGGCCAGCCAGAGCTGTTCGGTGCCGGGCCTGCGGTCCGGGCCCTTGGCGACGCCGACCAGGATGACGCCCGCGACCGCCAACTCCTGCAGGGCCTCCTGGACGGCGCCCAGTTGACCGCGCCCGCCATCGATGAACAAGAGGTCTGGAGGCGGATATTCCCCCTGTTTGATCCTGGTGTAGCGACGGATCAGGGCCTGATGCATGGCGGCATAGTCGTCGCCCGGTGTAACCCCCTCGATATTGAAGCGCCGGTAGTGCGACTTGCACGGCCCCTCCCGGTCGAACACCACGCAGGAGGCCACGGTGCGCTCGCCTCCGGTATGGCTGACGTCGAAGCACTCCATGCGCCCCGGCAGCTCTGCGAGGGCCAGGGCTTCACGCAGGGCCTCGAGGCGTTGCGTGTAGCTGGCCTGGCTGCCGAGCCGGGACCGCAGCGCCAATATTGTGTTGCCGCGTGCCATCTCCAGCCACCGCGCCCGCTCCGAGCGCACCCGCGCCCTGAGCACTACCCGCCGCCCGGATTGCTCGCTGAAGGCGCTCTCCAGCAGGTCCTTATCCTCCGGGTCCGGGCTCACCAGAATCCGGGGCGGGATCTCCTTGTCGGCATAGAACTGGGCGAGGAAGGCCGCGATCACGCCAGAGCCGTCCACCCCTTCCGGGGTCTTGGGAAAGAAGGTCTTGTTGCCCAGGTTGCGACCGGAGCGGATAAAGAAGACCTGGACGCAGGAGAGCCCCCCTTCCTGCACGCAGGCAACCAGATCCAGGTCCCCGCCCTCCCCGCTCACGAACTGGCGCTGCTGGATGCGGCGCAGGGTCGCGATCTGATCGCGCAGCACCGCCGCCCGTTCGAACGCCAGGGATTTGGACGCCTGCTCCATGCGCTCCACGAGTTCCTCTACCACTTCATCGGTGCGTCCTTCCAGAAATTTGATGGTATGGTCCACGTCATCCGCATAGTCCTCCGCGGTCACCAGGCCGACGCAAGGGCCGCTGCAGCGCTTGATCTGGTATTGCAGACAGGGCCGGGAGCGGTTGCGGAAGAAGCCGTCCTCGCATTGGCGGACGGGAAACAGCTTCTGCAGCAGCTGCAGGGTCTCGCGTACCGCCCAGGCGCTCGGATAGGGTCCGAAAAAGCAGTCGCCGCCTTTGCGCGAGCCGCGGTAGAAGGCCAACCTCGGGAACTGGTCACGGACCGTCAGTCGAATATAGGGATAGCTCTTGTCGTCCCTCAGCAGGACGTTGTAACGCGGCTGGAAGGACTTGATGAGGTTGCTTTCGAGTAGCAGGGCCTCGCCTTCGGTGCGGGTAACGGTGAGCGCGATGTCCGCGACCTGCGCGACCATCGCCTGGAGGCGCCGATTCAGGGCGCGGGAAAAGTAGCTCGCTACCCGGCGCTTGAGGTCCTTGGCCTTGCCGACATACAGGACGGTACCCGACTCGTCCAGCATCCGGTAGACGCCCGGATGTGATGGAATCCGGCTCAGGAGCCGGCGCGGATCGGATATCGCCATCGGTCATCCACTGACATGAGGACATGGACCGATCAGGAATCCTCCTCAGATCAAATCGTGGCGAAAGGCCAGGCGCGTCAGCTCCGCATCCGTTTTCACCCGCAGCTTCTCATAAATGCGCCGGCGGTAGGTGCTGACCGTCTTCGGGCTCAAGGAAAGGCTGTTGGAGATCTCCATGGTCCGCCGGCCATCGATGATCAGCATGGCGATCTGCATCTCGCGGGAAGACAACTCCTCGAACGGGGTCGACGCGACGCCTTGCCAGCTCGCCAGCATGTGCTTGCGGGCAATGCTCGCGGACACATACGGAGAACCCCGACTGACCGTGCGCACCGCCTCGATCATCTCTTTGGCGGGACAACCCTTGGTGAGGTAACCCATCGCGCCGGCCTCGTTGAGACGCGCCGGAAAGGGGTCATCGTCGAACATCGTGAGCGCAATAATCCTGGTACTCAGAAGCAGGCGGACCATACGCCGGGTCGCTTCGATACCCCCCATCCCCGGCATCTTGACGTCCATTAGAACCACGTCCGGCGCGATTTTACTCGCCACCTTCAGGGCCGAATCTCCGTCCGCCGCTTCGCCCACGACATCCATATCCCCAACTTCCTTTAAGATGTGGCGAATACCCGTTCGCACCAACTCGTGATCGTCGACCAGCAGGATCCTGATCATATGCGGTCTCCACCCGCTGCAACTGTTCCTTTTCCGCGACTACTTTCAGATAGTTAGCTGGATTTAATTGGCGGAGGGAGACATTCAACGGGGTTTGGATATGTTCATGTTCATCCGTTTAGCCTTTTTGTTTCCAACAGCTTACTGACTAATCCGGTCCTGGACAATGCGCCAAAATCCGTTATGTCCGTGTCTGAAAGGCGGACCGAAAGGTGGGCCACCTGAACAGGCAGGTCCCGCAGCGGCAGCAACCGTATCGAGACCTTGATTATATCCCCACCTGAGCGGGAGGTTAGGCTCGGCTGACTCCGATTCTTAGGTAAGGATCTTTATCATTCAGGATCGCTGTGCCGGGATCGAACCCGGCGCTGAGGATCAGACATTCGCCAGGATGGCGTCCACGCTGGCCTTGGCGTCGCCGAAGAGCATCCGGGTGTTGTCCTCGAAGAACAGCGGGTTCTGCACCCCGGCATAGCCGGTCGCCATGCTCCGTTTCATCACCACCACCGTCTTCGCCTTCCAGACCTCCAGCACCGGCATGCCCGCGATGGGGCTGCTCGGATCGGTCTGGGCCGAGGGGTTGACGATATCGTTGGCGCCGATGACCAGTACCGCGTCCGTGTCCGGGAAGTCCTCGTTGATCTCGTCCATCTCCATGACGATGTCGTAGGGGACCTTGGCCTCGGCCAGGAGCACATTCATGTGGCCGGGCATGCGTCCCGCCACGGGGTGGATGGCGAAGCGCACCTCGATGCCCTGGTCGCGCAGCTTGCGGGTGATGTCGTTAATGACGTGCTGCGCCTGGGCCACCGCCATCCCGTAACCGGGGACGATGATCACCTGCTTGGCGTCCTTGAGCAGGGCCGCCGTCTCTTCGGCGGAGACGGCAACGACCTCGCCCTGATCGCCGCCCGCAGCGACCGTACCCCCCGCGGTGCCGAAGCCGCCGGCGATCACTGCCAGGAACTTACGGTTCATGGCACGGCACATGATGTAGGAGAGGATGGCGCCGCTGCTGCCTACCAGGGCGCCGGTGACGATCAAGAGGTCGTTGGAGAGCATGAAGCCGGTGGCCGCCGCGGCCCAGCCGGAGTAGCTGTTGAGCATCGAGATCACCACCGGCATGTCGGCGCCGCCGATAGCCATCACCATGTGGACGCCGAAGGCAAAGGCGATGATGGTCATGACCAACAGCGGGATCAGGCCGGAGCCCGGGTCCTCGGCCCCTACGAACACGACGCCGAGCCACACACACACCAGTCCTAACCCCAGATTCAGCCAGTGGCGGGCCGGCAGGGCCAGGGGCTTGCTGGAAATACGGGCGCTCAGCTTGCCGAAGGCGATGACCGAGCCGGTGAAGGTGACCGCGCCGATCAGGACGCCGAGATAGATCTCTATCTCGTGGATGGTCTTGGCTACTTGGGCGTCAGGGCCCTCGAAGTGGGCCGTCGGGTCCAGATAGCTGGCAAAGCCGATCAGTACGGCGGCCAGACCCACGAAGCTGTGCAGGATGGCTACCAGCTCCGGCATCTGGGTCATCTGCACGCGCCTTGCGACATAGATGCCGATAATGGCAGCGACCGCTATGCACACCGCCAGGACGGCGTAATTAGTGACGAGTTCGCTGGCGATGACGGCGATCAGGGCAATGCTCATGCCGATGATGCCGTAGACGTTGCCGCGGCGGGCCGTCTCCTGGTGGCTCAATCCACCCAGCGCCAGGATGAAGAGGATGCTGGCCGCAATGTATGCGGTCGTCAGAATGCCTTCAGTCATGATCCCCTACCCCCTTTATTTCCGGAACATGTGCAGCATGCGCTGAGTGACGTAGAAGCCGCCGAAGACGTTGACGGTGGCGATCAGGATGGAAATCGCGGCCAATACGACGACTAGCAAGGATTGCTCGTTGGAGACCTGGAGTAGGGCGCCGATGACGATAATGCCGCTGATGGCGTTGGTAACACTCATAAGGGGGGTATGCAAGGCCGGGGTCACATTCCAGATCACCATGTAGCCCACGAAGCAGGCCAGCACGAACACGGTGAAGTGGGCCAGAAAGTCCGCCGGGGCCACACTGCCCAGGCCGAGCAAGGCCAGGAGGCCAACGCCCATCATAGCCGCGGTGACCAGGCCTTTGGGCCTTTTCTCCGCAGTCGCTTCCGACGTTGCCGATTGGGGAGTAGCCGCCGTTGGCGTCGCCTTGGCGGGCGGTGGGGTCGCCTGCAACTTAGGGGGCGGTGGCGGCCAGGTGATCTCACCCTCCTTGATGACGGTGGTGCCCCGAATCACCTCGTCCTCCATATTCACCTCGATCCGGCCGTCCTTATTCGGCGTCAGATCGGTCAGCAGGTGGCGCAGGTTGGTGCCGTAGAGCTGGCTGGACTGGGTGGGCAGCCGACTCGGGAGCTCCAGCTCCCCGACGATAGTCACCCCATGGCGTACCACCACCTCACCGGGCTCGCATAGGGCGCAGTTGCCGCCTTGGCGGGCGGCCAGGTCGACGATGACACTGCCGTCCCGCATGGATTCCACCATGGCCTCGGTGATCAGCTTGGGCGCCGGCTTGCCGGGGATCAGGGCGGTGGTGATGATGATATCCACTTCCTTGGCTTGCTGAGCGAACAGTTCCATTTCGGCCTTGATGAACTCCTCGCTCATCACCTTGGCGTAGCCGCCCTCACCGCTGCCTTCCTCCTCGAAATCGAGCATCAGGAACTCGGCCCCCATACTCTCGACCTGTTCCCTGACCTCCGGGCGGGTGTCGAAGGCGCGGACCACGGCGCCCATGGAGCCGGCGGCACCGATCGCGGCCAACCCGGCGACCCCGGCGCCGATGATCAATACCTTGGCCGGAGGGATCTTGCCCGCGGCCGTCACCTGGCCGGTAAAGAAGCGGCCGAAATAGTTGGAGGCCTCCACCACGGCCCGGTAGCCGGCCACATTGGCCATGGAGCTCAGGGCATCCAGCTTCTGGGCGCGCGAGATGCGGGGCACGCTGTCCATGGCTAAGACGGTCGCCTTACGGGCGGCCAACTGCTCCATCAGCTCCGGGTTCTGGGCCGGCCAGATGAAGCTGATCAGGGTACCGCCCTCACGCAGCAGCTCGATCTCGTCGAGCGCCTCGTGCGGATGGGTCTCGGGGGGGTTGAGTTTGAGCAGGATATCGGACTGGGCCCACAAGTCCTTCACGTTCTCGATAATCTCGACCTCCGCTGCACGATAGGCGTCGTCCGAGAAGTGAGCCTTCTCGCCGGCCCCGGCCTCGATCGCAACCGAGAAGCCGAGCTTGTGCAATTGCTCCGCCGTATCCGGCGTGACGGCAACCCGGTTCTCGCCCGGATGGACCTCCCGTGGGGCCCCGATCTTCATGGACATACACTCCTCCTCCAACAGATTTTTTGTTGTACGCTCGTTGTAATTTTACGCGCAAGTGGGCAAGCACACCCTCCCGATGGGCACAACCCACCTTACAAACGCGGTTTCGATGCGAGCGGGTAGGTGCTCAGACAATTGACTAAATCAGCCCTCCAATACAATACCATGAAGAACGAGCAACAATTCAGGCCAAAAAATATTTCCTAATAAATCAGTAAATTATAATTCACCTTTATTGTAAGGTCCGCTCCACAACCAACTGAAGTTATTGATTTTTAAAAATTTTATACGCGCTCACCCTGATATTTTCTCTTTCCCCTACCCCAGCCATCTACTACACTATTCTTATACGGCCTTTATTACACACCGTCCTCAACATACGGATGGTGCCGAACCCAAGGGCCTTTTTTATGAGCTTGCTTATAAGGATATTTTATGAGAACAGCAGTCTTGGTGGATGGCGCCTTTTATCTGCGGCGCCACCAAACCTACTTTGGCACAGATCGCGCTGCCGACCCGGAACGGGTCGCAAAAGACCTTTGGACCCATTGTATAAAGCATATGGACCAAAAGGAGGGCGAGAAGCTTTACAGAATCTTTTTCTACGATTGTCCACCACTGGAAAAAAAGCTCCTTCATCCAAAGACCAATCAACTGAGTAGACTTGGCAAAATCCCGTACTGCCGTATTCCGCCGGGACCTTCATAACCACCTTATCCGGATGCGAAACCTTGCACTACGCCTCGGTTATCTTGACGCGAAGAATGGGCGGTGGAAAATCAAAGACCCCAAGACAGAGCGCAAGCTTATTTCGGGAAGCATCATGGTCGATGAACTCACGGAAGCAGACTATGTTTACCATGCCGTGCAGAAAAGAGTCGATATGAAGATCGGTTTAGATATTGCGTCACTCGCCTATAAGAAACTGGTATCCAAAATTATTTTGATTGCCGGCGACAGTGATTTCGTACCCGCATCCAAGTTTGCCCGCCGAGAAGGTATCGAATTCATCCTCGATCCCATGCGCAAAGATGTACGCGACGACCTCCTCGAACATATTGACGGCTTGCATACAACGCTCCCACCCCGAAAATTGCGTTGAGCGGGAACTCCTCACCGCGTGAGGGAGTAACTGTAATGCAATGCCGTTACGACTGAATATGATGAGGGTAGTGGCTAAATTTTAAGTGGTGAATCCACCAACCCCACCGCGTCATTCCGGCATAGATAGCCGGAATCCAGACGCCATGGATGGCAAAAAAACGGTGGGGATTTGAATCATTAGGTCGCACAACCATGCCACTTTAAATTTAACCCCTACCTATGGTGAGGCATCCTCACCTTACACGGGCACCCCTCAGCCCGCGTAGGACGGGAAAGCGTGGCGCATCCCGCCTTATGTGGCGAGGCATCCCCACCTCATCCGGGTACCCTTCAGTAACAATGCTCCCTGCCGGGAAATCGGCCATCGCGCACCTCTGCGCGGAAGCTGGTCAGGGCGGTGCGGGTTACGTCCCCTACGTCCGCATAGAACTTGGCGAACTTGGGTGTGAAGTCGGAGAAGAGCCGGAGTATGTCGTGTATGACCAGCACCTGGCCGTCGCAGTCGGGTCCGGCGCCGATACCGATCGTGGGGATATCCAGCTCGCGGGTAATGCGCTCCCCGAGCTGGGACGGAATGCCTTCGAGGACCACCGCGAAGGCCCCGCCTTCCTGGACCGCGACCGCATCTCGCAGCACCTGCTCGGCGGCCTCCTGGGTCCGCCCCTGAACCTTGAATCCACCGAAGGCGTGGATGCTCTGAGGCGTCAGGCCCACGTGCCCCATGACCGGGATCTGGCAGTCCACGAGGGCCCGGATCTCCCCACGGACCCGCACTCCACCTTCGAGCTTCACCGCCTCGGCGCCGGCCTCGCGGACCAGGCGTCCGGCATTGCCGATGGTGTCCCGGACGGACACGCCGGCGGCCAGGAACGGCAGGTCGGCCACCACTAGGGCCTTGGGCCGCGCCCGGGTGACAGCAGCAGTATGGTGCACCATATCGTCCATAGTCACCCGCGTCGTATCCGGGTATCCCAGCACTACCATCCCGAGGCTGTCACCGACCAGGACGATATCGATACCGGCGTTGTCCACCAGCTTCACCGTAGGGTAGTCGTAGGCCGTAACCGAAACGATCTTCTCACCCCGCTTGCGAGAAAGAATAGCCGTCGCCGTAACCTTCTTGCGTTCGTCCGCAGTCGGTCCGTAGCTTGCGCCGGGAGCGCCCATAGCTCGATTCCTCAAATTGCTGTCGGCAGTAGAGATGATATACGAAATGCCTACCACCGACGAAGTGGTACGCAACGCCGCGTCAAGTCGTCTCCAACCTTCAAGCGCCGGCATTCGATAGAATGGTTGTTGGCCGCGGAATTGCCTGAACCCAAAAACGCAAAGGACACAAGATAGGCATTCTTTGAGGAGATAACAGAAATGCCCGTGAGTGTTGGAGATATTACGTTCTATGCCGGTCCCCATGACGTCGGGGGACCGGACAACCTCGAGCAAGTTGTTGTGGATTTCATCGATGGGGCCGAGAAACGCTTGGAGATTGCTGTCCAGGAACTCGACAACCTGCTTATCCCTGAGGCAATCATCCGCGCCCGCCAGCGCAAGGTACTGGTCAAGCTGGTGGTTGAGCAGGACTACTTACGAGCTGCGAAGGCCAAACGGGATCCCTGGGAGCCACTTGGAAGACAGGAGCCCAACCGAGCGGTCTTCAATGCCATCCTACGCACCAACATTGACGTCAAGACAGACTACAACACCAGCATTTTCCACCAGAAATTCATCGTCCGGGACCGCACCGCGGTGCTCACCGGCTCAACTAATTTTACCGCCACCGGCACCCATACCAATCTGAATCACATCATCGTGATCCACGACAAGCGCATCGCCAGCGTCTATGCGCGGGAATTCCGGGAGATCCAACGCGGGCATTTCGGCAAGTACAACGAAGGCCACGATTCCATTCCCGAAGACAGCGTGGTCTCCGACGTACCCGTCCGAATCCTCTTTGCACCGGATCACAACCCGGAGGATGAAGGCCCGTAGCCGCACCGACTTCGCTATCTTCACCTTTGCCCAATCCTCCGGGATCGATGACACCATGATCCGGCTGCGGGATCTGGATATGCCGATCCGCGGGGCCTTCGATGGCAGACAGGGGGCCCAGGACTGGGCCGCTATCCCGGCACTACGTGACGCCGGGTGCAACTTGTGGGCCGTGCCCAAGGTGCCCAAGCGCCGCGGTGTCGGCAAGTTGCATCATAAGCTCATGGTACTCGACGATCAGGTTGTGATTGCCGGTTCCTTCAACTACACTGATCCTGCCAACTGTCTTAATGACGAGAACATCATCATCTTGGGTGACTTGGATACCCGCTTCGGCGTCCAACGCGCAGCGCAAGGACGTGTTGCCGACTTTGCCCGCAAGGAGACCGACCGGATCATCGTTGAGCATGGCGAAGCAATCCGGTAAGAGGCTGTCTAAAAACTAACCCATTGATTTTAATAGAATCGTGCCCGTAGTGGGCTGTGCCCACCTCTCAGGCGTCGTATGTGGTGGGCACAGTCCACCCTACAGGTTAGTTAGTTCTTATACAGTCTCTAAGGTTAGGGGCTGTTGACATTCATCGTTCACGGTCCGATTGCGGCCCTTTTCTGCGCTGACGGCGTTGCGGCTCGTCAAAATAGGCCCGCTATTCTTCCTCGCCGCGCCTTGTCAGCCCGAAATTTTTTTCGGAATGATAAGTTATGGGCTTGACATTTCCGCTTGACGGGTGCACAATGCTCTCAAAGGGCGACCAACGGATGAAACTGCCAGAGTTACGCCTCAAGTCAAGCCCATAACTTATCATTCCGAAATTTTTTACAATCGCCCTCGTTCAGATAAATGTCAACAGCCCCTAGTACCCCATTTCACCTTATTTTTCGCTCTCAGAGCCTCCCAAACGCGTCACGGCAAGGCACCGCGCACAGGGAATAGCTCACGCTCTTGCTAAGCGCTGTAACGCCGCCTTGGCGCGTTGGGGGGTTCCCTTCGGGCGCGACGAGAGGTGGCCAGCTGCGGTGTTGCGCGAGCTTGAAAGAGGACTGGCTATTCCGGCGCTCGCGCGCCTCGCATCTGGCCGCTTCTCGCCGCGCTGAAAACCAAAAATAAGGTGAAATGGGGTACCAGGCGCTCGCCTCCGGGAGTGAAACCGGCATCCTGGGTGAGTAGCGGGGCAGGAGGCAGAGGATAGCGCCGGGGCACCGGCAGGGGCCGGTAGCCGGCGACTGGTCTTTGTCCTCCTACACGCCGCCATGGCCTGCCCGCAGTAGCCGGACAGGTCCCGCCGAACTCATGTTTTCGGGAAGGTTTATACGCCCTATTTGGCCTGGGCTATGGTTGCCTTCCCGCATGCAGCTGAGCGGCTTGTAGGGTATTCTCCAGCAGACTCGCGATCGTCATGGGGCCGACCCCGCCGGGGACGGGGGTGATCCAGGCCGCGCGTTTACTCACGCTCGCGAAATCCAGGTCCCCTACCAATTTGCCTTCCTCGGTGCGGTTGATGCCCACGTCGATGACCACTGCGCCTTCCTTGACCCAGTCCCCCGGAACGAACTGCGGCTGACCCACGGCGGTTATCAATAGGTCGGCGCTGCGGGTCTTAGCGGCCAGGTCCTTGGTGTAGTAGTGGCAGATCGTAATAGTGCAGTAGGCAGCCAGCAGCTCCAGGGCCATTGGTCGGCCTACGATATTGGACTCGCCGATGATCACAGCGTCCAGCCCTGGGAGCTTGCGTCCGGTATGCTCCAGCATGGTCATGATGCCTTTGGGGGTGCAGGGACGCAGTACCGGCATGCGCAGCGCCAGCTTGCCGATGTTGTGGGGATGGAAGCCGTCGACGTCCTTGGTGGGCAGGATGCGCTCGATCACCGCCTCCGCGTCGATCTGGTCCGGTAACGGGAGTTGGATCAGGATGCCGTCGATCCGTGGGTCGGCATTGAGCGCATCGATCAACTCCAGGAGTTGTTCTTGAGAGCTGGTGGGGGGCAGCTCGTGCAGCTCCGAGTGGAAGCCGACTTCCACGCAGGCGTTACGCTTGTTGCGGACATAGACCACGGATGCGGGATCCTCGCCCAAGAGCACTACGGCCAGGCCGGGCCGGCGGCCGCCGCCGGCAAGCAAGGCATCGACTTTTGCCTTGACCCCGGCACGGATGTCCGCGGAGATGGTCTTACCGTCGAGGATGCATGCGCTCATGGATCCTGAGCCTATCTTTATCGCTGCCGGAGTTCCGCATCATAGCCGCGACGCAGGCCTTTGCAAGGCACATCAGGCGTTTCGGGCAGGCAGAGCCGGTTTGACGGAATCGAAATGGCTGAGTATTATTTTTCAGCTTAGGTGGCAAGACCGTGTTCCGAGAGCAGCGGGGTATGGCGCAGTCTGGTAGCGCACCTGCTTTGGGAGCAGGATGTCGGGGGTTCGAATCCCTCTACCCCGACCATTGACAAAGCATGCTTCGCAGACCTTTGGGTGGGGGGACGGAAATTTTCACGTAACCCCGCCGGAGCCTTTGAGGACCTGTCTGGCTTATGCGTTCGTAGCGAGGGATCGAGGGGTAGAAGATAGATTTTCCGCTCGATCGAGGCAGTAGCGCGCCGGTTTAACCTGTTTAACGATAGCGAGCGGGAAATCTGACCGGCTGTCTCGATTCCGCACCGCCTCGATTCTGCGGGAGAACAGCCGTATGTCAGGCAAGTTCCGAGCCCCGGTAGCTCAGGCGGATAGAGCAAGAGCCTTCTAAGCTCTGGGTCGGGGGTTCGAGTCCCTCCCGGGGTGCCAGGTGAGTCGGGTAGGGCAGGGACGATGCGCCGAATTTTCGGCGTGACTCAGGTGTGTAAAGGCATCTTGTCCGGAGTGGATAAAGGCAACCGAGCAAATGCACGGGCGGACAGTCCAGGTGGGTTGCGCCTTAGAGGCTGACTAAAAACTAACCTGTTGATTTTTAGTTAGAAAAGCTACGGATTTCATCTGTCTCCCACGCTCCAGCGTCACCAAGCCTGGCCGCTGGAGCGGCCAAGGTGGTGTTCCCACGCTGGAAAATCAATAAGTTAGTTCTTATACAGTCTCTTAGCGGGAAATTGTGCCGGGAAGAGTAACGACAGTCATTTCCAATGGTGGACGTAGCTCAGTTGGTAGAGCACAGGATTGTGGCTCCTGTGGCCGTGGGTTCGATCCCCATCGTCCACCCCAATGCGCTTCGATGTAGCCCCCTCAATCCTCCCGGTAAGAAAGCAAGGTCTTGAAAAATCCATCCCGGAGATTTGCTCATAAAACTCGGTTTCTCAGTACCTTAATATTAAGGGGCATAAATCTGCATTCCCGCCAAAGGGCCGTTAGCTCAGCTGGTAGAGCAGTGGACTCTTAATCCATCGGTCGTAGGTTCGAATCCTACACGGCTCACCAATGAGAACAAGGGGTTGCGAGAAATCGCAACCCCTTGTTCTTTGTCCGTAGCGCATTGATGGCGCACTCGCCTACAACAGCTAACGACGAAACGGAGCGCTCACGCAACTTGCTACCGCCGGCCTACTGCCATCGGTAAATGCTACAGCGCCCGGCAGCGTGGGCTGAGTAAACGCGGGTCAGGCGTCCGCCTTGCCGCTGTCGGAGTCCCCTTCTCCTTTGTAACCGTTCACCCCACCTCGTCATTCCGGCAGGGCTGGCCGGAATCCACGAGCCAGGGAAGGTCAGTTGCGAGAAGTCTCGCAGCATCAATCGAAAGGAGATTAGGCCGTGCTGACATTTGAAGGTCCGCCCAGCGGACCCTACTACGCTGATTGGCTGTAGGGTCTGCTGTGCGGACCATCTGGGTGTTTTGAATTCTGTCTTTCTATACTCAATCCAGCCCATTGCCTCGTCAAGCGCGGCACCGGCTGCGGCATCCGGCTCGCTTTCCGCGCGGAACCTCGTCAAGTCGGTGTGTGGTAAAGACCCACTCCGGCTCGACAGGCTGGAAGCCGGCGACCGGTAGCTGGTAGCATCTTGTTGTGCGATATTCACGCGACTGAATAAGGAGGGAAAACCCATGGGATACAGAGGACCAGGACCGCTCGGAACGGATTACAACAACCCCGTTATCGATCCGGGGACTCTGGTCCTCGACGAATCGTTGCCTCCGGGACCCCTGGGTACTCAACCGATGCCGGCGTATCGTGACGAGATCACACCTATTGCCAGCTATATCGCCGGTGAGATGAACCGGAACGCCCATAGGCCTTTTGTAAAGTTCTTGGCCAGGCTGAATAGCTTCCCCCCCGATGCCTGTATCGAGAATTTCAGCGATCTGACGCCTCAGGAACAGCTATTGATCGGTATTGAGCCTGCTCAGTGTGTGGGTATGCAATAGATTCCCTATCGGGAGCTGGCAATGTTCCTGTGGGCTATGAAAGTGAGGCCTAGAGCTGACTGGGATCATAAATCTGACATCAAGGCCCGCTTTCCTTCCCGTGCCACGGGTCGCAGGAATGAGCATCTGTACGGCAATCATCTCTACAATCATGACATTTGGTCCAATATCTACTATGGATATGTCGGCATGGCTGCCGGGTTCCCCGAATCCGTGTTGGTCAAAGGTGCTGGCATTGCGCATTTTCTCTCGAATCCGAAACTACCCGAGGGATGGAGGGTGGATGATCTTAAGACCTGGGACGACCCGAGAGATAGGGCCGCGATCAAACTGGGTATCTGGCTTTACCGGAGCAGGCCCAGAGTGGTCACTACGCAAGATGTGATGAGTCAGGTCCGTCTCTCTCCTATCTCGCTTCGTGCACGGCTCTATAGACCGTAGCCAGATCGGCATGGATGCTGAATGCCCTTCAGAGTAGATCTCGGAGGCATACATACCAGTTGGGTTCGAGCCTCTCGAGTGGTCCACCATCTCCGAAACAAGCACCATGCGTATCAGCTGGGTCATCCGTGGAGATATATACCAACGGTAAATAGTAGTCGTCGACAATAAACTCCACGACTAAGGCTTCGGAAGGGAACTCACGATATATCGAGGCATCTTCATACAAGGACGACTCCGGCAAGGGAAGTTCAATTTTGGTGTTCTGAAATTCGCTGATGGATGAGGTGGCGAGTTCGACGAATTCGCTACGGTGAAGGTAAAATGTCATTGCCGTTCTCGAGGGTATTTTGTCTCCCAGGAAATAGGCAACCACCATGATGACCAGAGGCAGAAAAGTAACGACATGAGGCCGCCTTTTTCTTACTAACCACCTGAACAATGATATGATCGCGACGACAATGCTCGGGACGAGGAGGATAATACTGGTAAGTATCATTAGTATTAGAGTTAAACCGAGCAAAAAGTGGTTAAAGAACCTGGGAAACCAATCGCCTACGAGTAGGTTGTGGAGAATCCAGAGAAAGGCCCATCCAACCACGAGTGTCAGTAGCAGCTTAGGGGCTTTCTTGGTATTTTTTCCCATTGTGGTTCAGACTGTTTCGTGGCTTCATCGAGACCGGGTAGGGAAAACGACGAATCACACGGATTTGCGTGAATCAAATTCCGGACCCATGGAACATTCGCGTCGATTTGCGTGATCCGTGGTTTTTTGTTGGGGTTCGTTCCTCACCCCAACCTATGTGTTGGTTCTCCCGCGACTCGCTTGCTATCCGACCCTATAACCCACGGCTGGACCAGTGCATATAGTGAATGCCTTTCTAAGGCCAGTCTTGGAGGCAGATATACCAGTTGGGTTCGAGCTTCTCGGTTGGCCTGCCATCTTCGGAACAGATACCATGAGTATCATCCGGATTATCCGTGGAGATATACACCAACGACGGATAGGAGTCGCCGATGATGAACTCCACGACCAAGGCTTTAGAAGGAAACTCGCGGCCTGCCGAGGCCCATTCATATAAGGGTGGTTCCGGTAAGCGGAGTCCCCTTTTACCAATGTTCTGAAGTTTACTGACGGCTGATGTGGCTAGGCTGATAAATTCGTCACGGTGAAGGTAGAACGTTATTGCCGTTCTCGATGGTATCTGGGTTGCCAAGAGGACGGTGACTAGCAGGATGACCGAAGGCAGGAAGGTAACGGCAGGTGGCTGTTCTCTTCTTGCCAACCACCTGAACAAGGACACGCTCGCAAAGACAATGTTGGAAACAAGGAAACCAATACTATAAAGTATCAGTGGTATTCCAATCCAAACGACAACCCAAAGCCAGTCAGGAAGCCAATCGCCCGAGAGTAGAGTGACGAGAATCCAGAAGAGAGCCCATCCGAACCCAACCCATCCAGCTATCAGCATTGACAAGAATTTAGGGGGACTCACGGCATCTTCTTCTTGTCAGGTCGTGGATGATTGGATGGAGATTGATCCTGACAACCGACCGAGTAGTGGATCGTCCGTGGTGAAGCGTGCCGGATGCCTTTCAATTCCAGTCACGACGGCAGACATACCACTTGGGTTCGAGCCTCTCGATCGGTCCGCCATCTCCGAAACAAGCACCATGCGTACCAGCTGGGTCATCCGTGGAGATATACATCAACGGTAGATAGTAGTCGCTGACAATGAACTCCAAGACTAATGTCTCAGAAGAAAGCTCGCGATATATCGAGGCGTCTTCATACAAGGGCGATTCCCGCAAGCGGAACCCCCTCTTATCGGTGTCCTGAAGTTCGCTGATGGATGAGTCGACGAACTCGATAAATTCGTCGCGGTGATGATAAAAGGTCATTTCCTTTCTCGAGGGTATCCGCATTGGCAAAAAGTAGATGACTAACGTGATGACCAAGAGCAGGAAGGTAGCGACGTGGGGCCGTTCTCTCCTTGTCAACCACCTGAACGAGGACAGGATCACAACGACAATGCTTAGAATAAGGAGGACAAGACCAGCAAGTGTCACCAGTATTGTAATCAAAAAGTCTGAAAAAAATCCGATAGAGAACCAGGAGCTCGCGAGTAGCCTATCGAAAATCCAGAGGGGAATCCATCCGATCACGAGTATCAGCAGCAGTTTAGGGGCTTTCTTGGTATTTCTTTCCATTGTGCTTCAAACTGTTTCATGGCTTCGTTGAAGCCGGGTGAGGAAAACGACGAATCACACGAATCTGCGCGAATCGAATTCCGGGCCCATGGAACGTTCGCGTCGATTCGTGTGATTCGTGGTTTTCTGTTTGTATCGATGAAATCTGCGGATTGAGCTGGAAACCGGATGCTGTACTCATGTCTGACCGAGGAGCAGTCCGGACGCGATTGACAGCGGGTCTCGAACGGATGGGCATCGCCCTGAGCGGCGACCGGACCGACGCCATGGTCCGTTATCTCCTGCTTCTCCAACGCTGGAACCGAGCCTACAATCTGACGGCCGTGCGTGCGCCCCTGGAGATAGTCTCGAAGCACCTGCTCGATAGTCTGTCCGTGCTTCCCTACCTCTACGGCGATAGACTCCTCGACCTGGGGACCGGTCCCGGCCTGCCGGGTATCCCGCTCGCGATCGCCGCACCGGAGCGGACCTTTTACTTACTTGACAGCAACGGCAAGAAGGTCCGGTTTCTACGCCAGGCGGTGATGGAGCTCGGACTTGCGAACGCCGTTGTGATTCAGGCTCGGATGGAAGCGTATCTCCCAGGGAGGGAATTCGCTACTATTGTCAGTCGGGCGGTAGCCTCAGTATCTGATCTCTTAGACCTGACGGCGCGTCTGCCCGCGCGTCCCGTACGCCTACTGGCGATGCAGGGAAGGCGACCGACAGGCACCGAGCTCCAGGGGTTGGAGCCGAGCCCGAGTGTCTTGAACGTTCACCCGCTTGAGGTGCCCTTTCTCGACGCCGAACGTCACCTGATCGAGGTGCATTACGACTAGTACGCCGTTTCTTCATATTTTGCACATATCCCGTAGGGTGGGCTGTGCCCACCAATACCTTGCTTGGATGGTGGGTACAGCCCACCCTACGGGTTTGAGCATGAAAAATAAGGTGAAGCGTGGTACTAGTACCTAGTTTCAGTCCATTTTTCCTGTATAGGGCTGGTGAACATACTTAGGCGATTTCTGTAAAATGACAGACCAGTCTGCTTGTCTTTTCGTCCGTCTTCTGTGTCGCGACAACAGTTACATCGCACAACGATGCGCCTGTTGTCGCTCCTTGAAGACGAACGAATAGCCGACCCATCCTGGTCTATCATTTTCCGGCAATCGCCTTAGGTTTCAGCATCTTACTGACCCTTGGAATGTAAAATAGGCTGAAGCTAGGTACTAGGGCGTGTTGACATTTAACTCTAACCGACTGTTTTCATAGAAAAACCATGAGTGGACACGAATCCACACGAATTCGAATTCGTGTTGATGCGTGTGAATTCGTGGTTTTCCGCTAACCTGGACGGACAAAACAAGCTAAATGTCAACAGCCCCTAATAACCATGGTACGGACGATCGCCATCGCTAATCAGAAGGGCGGCGTAGGTAAGACCACCACTGCCGTCAATCTGACTGCCTCCTTGGCCTCCCTGGGGCGCCATATGCTGCTGGTGGACATGGATCCCCAGGGCAATGCCACCATGGGCTGCGGCGTGGACAAGAATGGCCTGGTGAGTTCCACCTGTGATCTCATGTTGGGGAACCAGGGATTCCAGGAATGCCTCAAACACATCGAGGAACCGGCGCCCGGCTTCGATCTACTGCCCGCCAACGGTGACCTGACCGTCGCCGAAGTCGGGCTCATGCGTTCGCCCCAGCGGGAACGGCGGTTGGCTCACCTATTGTCCGAGTTGGGAGCGGACTACGAGTTCATCATCATCGACTGCCCGCCGGCGCTCAATATGCTGACCGTCAATGCCCTGGTGGCCGCCCAGGGTGTACTCATCCCGATCCAGTGCGAATATTACGCCTTGGAGGGGCTGTCGGCGCTCCTCCAAACGATCGACCAAATCCGCTCGAGTCGCAATGGTGTACTGGCGATCGAGGGCATCCTGCGCACCATGCACGATCCACGCAACAACCTGGCCAACCAGGTATCGACCCAGCTGGTCACCCATTTCAACGACCAGGTTTACCGAACCATCATCCCGCGCAACGTCCGGCTTGCCGAGGCCCCGAGCCACGGTCAGCCGGCCGTGCTCTATGACGAGACCTCCAGTGGTGCGATCGCTTATCTGGCCCTGGCCGGTGAGGTCCTGCACCGCCAGAAGAAGCGCCGCACCGCGACTGCGGAGATACCGGCTGCGGGATATGGGCTTGGAGGCTAGGGCGTATTGACAGTTAAGGGGTAAATTCTAGCCTCCAGGCTTGTCTCCTAATGGTACAGGATTAACAGGATTATTTTTCTTAAATAACACTTACAATATCCTGTTAATCCTGTTAATCCTGTCTATTGGCGGTTGGCACGACGATTATGTCGATAGCCCCTAGCTGGAAAAGCGTGGGCAAGCCCCGCACCTATCGCTGCCGCCCGGTCGGTCGACGGCGATAGGTGCAGGGCTTGCCCGCGCCTACCGCGTAGTCAGCTGTAGGTGCCGGCGCGGCATCGGGGCCATATGATTGTCAGCGAGTCGCTCATAACGGGTTGTTATCCTTGGATAATTTATTGATTGAGAACGTCCCCTAGTACGGATGCTCTCAATTACCGGCAACATTGGGCCGAGTAGGCTTTTCAGGGAAGATTTTAGCCACGAACGATTTGCGTTCATTGGCGTTTATTTGCGGCAGAAAATAATTTCCCTGTAATCAGTACTTCGGTACTGCCATGCTAGAGTCAAGCCATGTCTGTAAAGAAAAAGGGCCTCGGCCGTGGTCTGGATGCACTACTCGGCGGAATGCGGGAGCTGGAGTCCGGTGCCGAGGCCAGGGACGGTGAGACAGGGGCGGAGGGGGAGGCCCCAGCGGTCGCGGAGGTTACCCGCCTTCCGATCGATCTGATCGGGCATGGGCGCTACCAGCCCCGGCATGGGTTCGACCCGGACAGTCTGCGCGAGCTGGCGGACTCCATCGCCGCCCAGGGCGTGATTCAGCCGATCGTGGTGCGCCCGGTCGCGGCTGGGCGTTACGAGATCGTCGTCGGGGAGCGGCGCTGGCGGGCCTCCCAGCAGGCGGGCCTCACGGAGCTACCCGTGGTGATACGGGAGGTGGACGAGCAATCCGCGATCGCCATCGCTCTGATCGAGAATATCCAGCGGGACGACCTCAATCCGCTGGAAGAAGCGGGGGCCCTGGAGCGCCTGTTAACCGAGTTCGAGCTGACCCACCAGCAGGTCGCGGATGCGGTCGGGAAGTCCCGCACCATGGTGACCAATCTGCTGCGCCTGCTGGAGCTGAACGAGGACGTCAAGCGGTACCTCCAAGACAAGCGTCTGGAGATGGGACACGCGCGGGCGCTCCTCGGGTTGCGCGGACCGCAACAGAGCGAGGCCGCCGGTCAGGTCGTCTCCCGCGGGCTGTCCGTGCGGGAGACCGAGAAGCTGGTGCGCCGCTTGCAAGCGGCGGGGCAGAATCAGCCCGCGACTAGGGCCCCCGAGCCGACCCAGGATCCCGATATACGGCGGCTGCAAGACGATCTGGGTGAACGGCTCGGGGCCCAAGTCCGGATCAATCACAGCAACCGAGGTGCGGGCAAGCTGGTCATCGCCTACAACAGCCTCGATGAGCTTGACGGGATCCTTGCCCATATAAAATAGAAGTTTCGGTTGCAACGGGCGATGTTGCGGTGCATCATGACACCGACTCGATGCGGAGTTTGACGGTGTGATTGACACTCCATATACTGCCCTGTCAGTAGGGGATTATCCCCTGGAATAGACAGTAGAACCGATGCAACAGCAGGATGCGCAGCGGGCCAAGGGCGTCCTGGTCGTACAACTTGCCCTGGTGCCCATCCTGACCCTTGCCGCCTTACCCTTTGGTCTGCGTGTTGCCTTGTCGGTCCTGATCGGGGCCACCGTGTGCCTGGTCGCGAATTCAGTCTTCGCCGTTCAAATCTTCCGGCGTTATCGGGCCCAGGACCCGCAGTCACTCGTGGTGCGGTTCTACGGCGCGGAGCTGATCAAGTTGTCCCTGGCCCTAGGGCTGTTCTTGGTTGCCTTCGTGACGGTTGAGGGTTTGAACTGGCCGGCCTTGCTCGGTGCTTATTTCGCCGTACAAATACTGTCCGCGGTTTTCGCCCCCGATTGGGATGCCCGCCAGGGTGACAAAAAGAACACGTGAGAGATAACCGATGGCTGCTTCCGAAACGCTCACATCCCAAGGGTACATCAAGCACCATTTGACCAACCTTACCTTCGGGAACCATCCGGAGCAGGGCCTAACCTTCGCGTCCTCCGCGGAAGAGGCAGCGGAGATGGGCTTCTGGGCCGTTCACGTCGATACCATGTTCTTCTCGATCCTGCTCGGCGGCTTGTTTCTCTGGTGGTTCAAGAAGGTCGCGGACAAGGCCACGGCCGGGGAGCCGGGAGGGGCGCAGAACTTCGTGGAGTGGATCGTCGACTTCGTGGAAGACAATGTCCGCGGCTCCTTCAGCGGCAAGAGTCCCCTGGTCGCCCCCCTGGCGCTGACCATCTTCGTCTGGGTCTTCCTGATGAACCTCATGGACCTGATCCCGGTCGATCTCATTCCCTATGCGTTCCAGGCCTTGGCCGCCCTGTTCGGCGCGGACCCCCACCATGTATTCCTGAAGGTCGTTCCTACCACGGATCCCAATGCCACCTTCGGGATGTCGCTGATGGTGTTCTTCCTGGTCATCTATTACAGCATCAAGATAAAGGGCGTCGGCGGATTCCTCGGCGAGCTGACATTACAGCCGTTCGGCAAATGGGGATTGCCCGCCAACCTGATGTTGGAGGGTATCAACCTCCTCTCCAAGCCCGTCTCCCTCGCCTTGCGTCTGTTCGGAAACCTCTATGCCGGCGAGATGATCTTCATCCTGATCGCGCTCATGTACGGTCACACCGTCATCACGAGTCTCGGCGGCGGCCTGCTGCAGCTCGGATGGGCCATCTTCCATATTCTGGTCATTACGCTCCAGGCGTTCATCTTCATGGTATTGACCATCGTTTACTTGGATATGGCGTATCAGCACCACTGAGCGACCGATTTCAACCTTCTCTTACCCACTCTACAGGGGGAAACCATGGAGCTCGCACAAGCAATCGTTTACATCGCAGCCGGTCTCATGCTGGGTCTGGGCGCCCTCGGCGCCGCCGTCGGCATCGGTGTCCTCGGTGGTCGCTTCCTCGAAGGTGCCGCGCGTCAGCCCGAATTGATCCCGATGCTCCGTACCCAGTTCTTCATCGTCATGGGTCTCACCGACGCCCTGCCGGTCATCTCGATCGCCATGGGCCTGTACCTGATGTTCGCTGTCTGACGAAGCTCCGACCCCTGCCCCCTGGGCACGGTGGATCTAAGGCTCGCGTCCCCTCCGAGGCAACGGCATGAATATCAATCTGACGCTAGTACTCCAGATGATCGCGTTTGCGGTATTCGTCTGGTTCTGCATGAAATTTGTGTGGCCGCCCATCGTCAAGGCGCTGGCGGAACGCAAGACCAAGATCGCCGAAGGATTGGCGGCGGCCGAGCGCGGTCATAAGGAACAAGAGCTCGGAGCGCGGCGGGCCACCGAGCGGATAAAGGAGGCCAAGTCCAAGGCCGCCGACATCGTGAACCAGGCCCAAAAGCGGGCCACCGAGATCGTCGACGAGGCGAAACAAGACGCCCGCGAGGAAGGCGCGCGGTTGGTCCACGCGGCGCAGGCCGAGATCGACCAGGAGGTCAACCGGGCCCGCGAGGAGCTGCGGGAGAAGGTCGCGGCCCTGGCGGTTGCGGCGGCGGAGAAGATTCTAGAGAAGGAAATCGACCCGGCTGCTCACGGCACCATCGTCGACTCCTTCGCAAAACAGATCTAAGGCGCACCCATGGCCGGAGACATCACGACAATCGCACGGCCCTACGCCGAGGCCGCCTTCGCACGGGCCCAAGAGAGCAATCAGGTGGATGCCTGGAGCGGAGTCCTGGCCACCCTGTCGGCAGTCGCCACCGACCCCAGGATGGCGGAGCAGATCGGCAACCCGAACCTACCGCGCGAACGGCTACGCGACGCCATACTGGAGATTGCCGGCGACGGAATACCATCGGAAGTCGGCAATCTGGTCTCGCTGCTGGCGGCGAACAACAGGCTGTCCGCACTTCCCGAGATCGCTCGCCTCTTCGAGGCACTCCGGATCCAACATCAGGGCGTCCGCCGGGTGCAGGTCTCCAGTGCCTTTGAGCTGGGGGAAGATGCGCAGCGGGACCTTGCCGCGGCGCTCGAAAAGCGGCTGGGGGCCGCAGTGGAGATGACGGTCGCGACCGACCCCTCCCTGCTCGGCGGCATCCAAATCCGGGCCGGGGATCTGGTGATTGACGGATCCGTGCGCGGCAAGCTGCACAAGCTAGCCACCGAATTGCAATTTTAACGGGAAACCGCCATGCAACTGAATCCATCCGAAATCAGCGATCTGATCAAACAAAAGATCGAGCAATTCGAGCTCACGACCGAGGCCCGCACGGAAGGCACTATCGTCAGCCTGACCGACGGTATCGTCCGCATCCACGGCCTATCCGACGCCCAGTACTATGAGATGCTGGAGTTCCCCGAAAATACCTATGGGTTGGCGCTGAACCTGGAACGCGACTCCGTGGGCGCGGTGGTACTCGGCGAGTATACGCACTTGTCGGAAGGCGATTGGGTGCGCTGCACCGGGCGCGTGCTGGAGGTCCCTGTCGGTGAGTCCCTGTTGGGCCGCGTTGTCGATTCCCTGGGTAACCCCCTCGACGGCAAGGGTCCGATCAATGCGACCGCGACCTCTCCGATTGAGAAGGTCGCCCCCGGCGTCATCAGCCGCAAGTCGGTGGACCAGCCGGTGCAGACGGGTCTGAAGTCCATCGACGCCATGGTACCCATCGGCCGGGGCCAGCGTGAATTGATCATCGGTGACCGCCAGACGGGTAAGACCGCCGTGGCCATCGACACCATCATCAATCAGAAAGGCACCAACATAAAGTGCATCTATGTCGCCATCGGCCAGAAGAATTCGTCGGTCGCCGGGATCCAGCGCAAGCTCGAAGAGCACGGCGCCATGGACCACACCATCATCGTGGCCGCGGGTGCCTCGGACTCGGCCGCCATGCAGTACATCGCGCCCTACGCCGGCTGCGCCATGGGCGAGTACTTCCGCGACAAGGGTGAAGACGCCCTGATCATCTATGACGATCTGACCAAGCAGGCCTGGGCCTATCGGCAGGTCTCCCTCTTGCTGCGTCGTCCGCCGGGCCGCGAGGCCTATCCGGGCGATGTCTTCTACCTGCACTCGCGTCTGCTCGAACGGGCCGCCCGGATCAACGCGGAGCATGTGGAACAGCTGACCGGCGGTAAGGTCAAGGACCGGACCGGCTCGCTGACCGCCCTGCCCATTATCGAGACCCAGGCCGGCGACGTGTCCGCCTTCGTGCCCACCAACGTCATCTCCATCACCGATGGGCAGATCTTCCTTGAGACCGACCTGTTCAACGCCGGTATCCGCCCGGCCATCAACGCCGGGCTATCGGTATCCCGTGTCGGTGGCGCCGCCCAGACCAAGGTCATCAAAAAGCTCGGCGGCGGCGCGCGGCTGGCGCTGGCCCAGTATCGAGAGCTCGCCGCCTTCTCCCAGTTCGCATCCGATCTGGACGAGGCCACGCGCAAGCAGCTGCAACGCGGCGAACGGGTGACCGAGCTCATGAAGCAGGTCCAGTACGCGCCCTTGAGCATCGGCCAGATGGCGGTCTCCCTCTTCGCCGCCAACGAGGGTTATCTGGACGACCTGGAGGTCAACAAGGTCGTGGATTTCGAGCACGCCCTGCAGACCTACATGAAGACCAGCCAATCGGAACTCCTCGCCAAGATCGACCAGACCGGCGATTACGACGAAGAGATCGCGGACGCCCTGCACGCGGCGCTCAAGGATTTCAAGGCGACTCATACCTGGTAGGGTGGGCTGTGCCCACCGGGTAGTGCGGTAGTGGTGGGCACAGCCCACCCTACGGGTTTGTAACGAAAATCGGCCCCTGGCTCCCGGTGGGAACACCGGGAGAGGGGCGGGTTATGCTGGGGAGCCGTGGAAACCGGGTAGTGTTGCGATATTACTGATATATACCGTTGCCATGACTACGAAAGAGCTTATCAAAGCGGAGATTGATAATGTTGAAGATGGATATTTAGATGAACTTTACAGTGTCATAAAGAGCTTTGTTGAAGCTAAGACTGCTCCCCAAGAAGGCAGTTTCATGTCAAGATTGAGATGCATCAAAATCAATGTTCCTGGAGATTTCTCCGTGAACAAGGAAGACATATTATCTTACTGTGGTTCATGGGAAGATATAAATATAGACGAATTTATTTCTGATATTGCAAAGCGTCGTAGCAATGCTTTCCGCAGCAGGAGAAATAACGAAACTGTCTCTCATTGATACTGATATATTGTCGATATTTTTCAAAGGAATCAACCACTATGGACTGAAAGTGAAGGGACTTAAAGTCCATAGTTTCAACTATGATGCGTTTCGCGCACTAAAGTTATTAAAGAAATGAAAACATCTCATTAGCATTAAAATCAATACTGAAAAAGCACGCTCTGAAATGATTATAGCTCTAGTTCTTATCGAGGTGAGGAAGCTTCTTGAACGAAAAGTCAGCTTATTTTCCGGCTTGGAGTTTAATGTTGACGAAAAGCTCGGTTTAACCGGATATTGTGACTTTATTTTGAGCAAATCACCAGATCAAGAATTTATTGAATTCCCTGTGGTTTGCATTGTTCAAGCAAAGAATGAAAACATAAGGTCTGTCTATGCTCAATGTATGGCAGAAATGATTTCTGCTGAAATGTATAATAAGAAAAAGTCTTTTTCAGCGTAGTCCATATTAGGTGTTGTTACTACTGGAAGTAATTGGAAGTTTTTGAAACTTGAACAGAATAAAATTTACATTGATTATGAGGAGTACTTAATCAGCCAGATTGATAATATTAAGCGTTTTTGTTAAAGTCATCAACTCAATATCAGATAAAAACCTAACGAACAACTCCAGCTGACCTCCTTCGTCGGCAGATGATTTGAGCATTAGGCGTTCTATAAAGGCCCCGCGATGGAAGTCAAATTAAGCAAAACAAAAACTCACCGTAAACGGTGTAGAGGATATTTATCTGTTAATGACCAGCGTATCGGCTTCATATCCTAATATAACTGATTGGTTTTTAAAGACTCACAACAGTACAATTCTATTGTATATGATACGATTAATACATCGGCAGTGGCTCGTAGGTTTAGCCGTCATAACTTCAACCCTGGCCATAACCTTTTTCTCTGGCATGGGGCAAACGAAGCCGCCATCCGATCATGCATATGGCAAAGAAGCCTATATGATTCTGGTGTGCATGGGAAATTTACTCAGGCAAGCCGACAAAACAAATGAGCAAATAGATTTTGACTATAAAAATCTGTCTACAATTTTCGACCAGCAGGCGTGGATTGTAGTGGAGAGATCAAATATGTCTCCAGAAGAAATCGAACGTCTGTACAATGATGCTGTGACCACAGCTTGCGGTTCTACATATTTTGCAGACTGCGTCCAAAAGGCATTTTAGACAACCAGACAGCTTTACAGGGTGCTGGCTTGTGATTGCATCTCGACCTTCTTTTGATGTAATGACGTCTGAAGAAATCATTGACGACTTTCCGAAACTAAATAAAGTCGATATTCAAGCTTGTTTATCTTACGCAGCCGATAGAGAACAAAATCAGTTGATTCTATCTCAATGAAATTATTGTTTGACGAACATCTTTCCTATAGATTTGTAGTAAGGCTCGCGGACATTTTTTCAGACTCAAAGCATGTGAAAGGCTTTAATCTTCCAACTAAAGATGATTTGAGGATATGGGAGTTTGCGAAGGAGCACGAATTTATTATTGTGACAAAAGATTCAGACTTTATCGACATAACAAACGTTAGAGGTTATCCTCCTTATTTGATTTGGATACGTTCTGGTAATATCAGGGTATCAGACATTATATAAGAAATACCTAAGAGAGAGGGAGAAATAATGCAACCAGCAGTTCAACCGACTCTCTATGAATCCATCGAGGCTCTATCCGAAGGTCTGACCGGAGAGATTCTGAACGGACAGCTCCATACGCAACCGCGGCTTTCCTTCCCACACGGGTTTGCCGGTTCCGCGTTGGGCGCTAAGTTGTTCAGCGCCTTCTATGAGGGGAACAAAGGTCCGGGGGGTTGGTGGATTATCGATGAGCCGGAGATCCATTTCATATACGATGTCGATGTGACCGTACCGGATTTGGCGGGTTGGCGGCGCGGACATATGCCGATGCCCCCGACAGGTCATCGTATCGATGTGGTTCCCGATTGGGTGTGCGAGATCCTATCCCCGTACACAGCAGATAAGGATCGTGAGATCAAGATGCCGCTGTACGCACACTACGGCGTGCAGTATGCTTGGCTGATCGATCCAGCTGAGTGCACGCTGGAGGCATACCGACTCGATACCGGCGTTTGGGTGGAGACCGGTCGCTTTGCCGATACTGATCGGGTTGTTGCACCACCCTTTGAGGCAGTGTCCATCGACCTGGAAGGCTTGTGGCTACCCACTCGGTTTGCTTCAGTCAGGTAGGTTGGGCAAAGCCGCAGGGACGCGGCGTGCCCGACGAAACCGGACATTGTTTTGATATGGTTAATTTGTATGCTTAAAAATATGCGCAATTGCCCTGGATTTTCCAAGGCCCGGATTTTCCAAGGCCCGGATTTTCCGATGCCTGAGGTTTCCGAGGTAGTTGGTGGGCGGAATACAAATGACGATCAGTTGGGAATTCTTTTTTTGCCGCAAATAAACACTAATAAACGCAAATAGTCAATACAAATAGGCCGAAGCAAAGTAGAGAGTATTCAGCCTAGTACCCGGTTTCGACTGACATTGCAAATTTCTCGAAGGAGGCGCACATCCAGCTTAAGGGATTATGCCCGCAATATCAGTCGAAATGATGTACTAATAGGGCTGAACACTAATTGAGTCTGCCGGAAAACATTTGCGTCCATATGTGTTTATTTGCGGATAAATCTTCACGGCTGACAACCAGGAGCCGAATAACATGCCCGGCGCGAAAGAAATACGCACCAAGATCGCCAGCATCAAGAGCACGCAGAAGATCACCAAGGCCATGGAAATGGTGGCGGCGTCCAAGATGCGCAAGGCGCAGGACCGTATGTCCGCCTCCCGCCCCTTCGCCGAGAAGATGCTGCAGGTAATCGGGCACCTGCGTCACGCGACGCCGGAATACAGACACAGCTTTCTGGCGACCGAGCGTGAGCGCAAGCGTGTCGGTTATATCGTGGTCGCTTCCGACCGTGGCCTGTGCGGGGGCCTGAACGGCAACCTGTTTCGGGGCATCGTGCGGGAACTCAAGGAGCAGAAACAGGCCGGTGTCGAGACCGTGTTTGCCACCGTCGGCAATAAGGCCCTCGGCTTCTTCAAGCGCTTCGGCGGTGAGGTCATGGCCCAGGTGACGCACTTGGGGGATCGGCCCCACATCGAGGACCTGATCGGCATCGTCAAAGTGATGCTGGACGCTTATGAATCCGGCAAGATCGACACCATCTATATCGCGGGCAATATGTTCGTGAACACCATGACCCAGCGACCGGAGATCAAACAACTAGTGCCGATCCGGGCCGAAGATACCGAGGTCGATGAAACGGCCCGCCATCACTGGGACTATATCTACGAGCCGGACGCCAAAACGGTGCTCGACGCCCTACTCATGCGCTATATCGAGTCCCTGGTCTACCAGGCGGTCGTGGAGAACGGCGCCTGCGAGCAGGCCGCGCGCATGGTGGCCATGAAATCCGCTTCCGACAACGCCGGAAATCTCATCGATGAGCTGCAGCTCGTCTATAACAAAGCCCGCCAGGCGGCGATCACCCAGGAGATTTCCGAGATCGTCAGCGGCGCGGCCGCGGTTTGATCGGGATTTCGAGTAGTACAGCAGTACCAAAGTACCGATGATATGGGAATCATTTTTTCCGCAAATGAACGTGAATCAACGCAAATTAGTCGCAATCGGTTCGCCGTCAGTGGTAGTTCTCGGTCCCGTTGCGTTCATTGCTTCAATAACTTTAGTGCGCGAAGCGCATCGTAGTTGAAACTATGGACTTTAAGTCCATAGTGGTTGATTGCGTTTATTTGCGGACTAATCTTCCGTGAGAATTCTGCTCGTTTATCGAGACGCCGCACGGCGGCAAGAGGAAAGACTATGAGCTCGGGTAACCTGGTGCAAATCATCGGTGCCGTGGTGGACGTACAGTTTCCCCACGGTGAGATGCCGAAGGTCTACGAGGCGTTGACGATCGACGAGGTCGGCCTGACGCTCGAGGTACAACAGCAGCTCGGCGACGGCATCGTGCGCACCATCGCCATGGGCTCTACCGACGGTCTGCGTCGCGGCTTGGTTGCCACCAGCACCGGTGCGCCCATCAGGGTCCCGGTCGGTACCCCCACCCTGGGCCGCATCATGGATGTCCTGGGCGAGCCCGTGGATGAAAAGGGTCCGGTGGAGTCCGAGGCACGCTGGCCCATCCATCGTACCGCGCCCAAGTTCGAGGACCAGGCGGCCGCCACCGAGCTCCTGGAGACGGGCATCAAGGTCATCGACCTTATCATGCCTATCGCCAAGGGCGGCAAGGTCGGACTGTTCGGTGGCGCCGGTGTCGGTAAGACGGTCACCCTGATGGAGCTGATCCGCAACATCGCCGTGGAGCACTCTGGTTATTCGGTGTTCGCGGGCGTGGGCGAACGGACCCGTGAGGGTAACGACTTCTACCACGAGATGATGGAGTCGAACGTCCTCGACAAGGTCGCCCTGGTCTACGGCCAGATGAACGAGCCGCCGGGGAATCGGGCCCGCGTCGCCCTGACCGGCCTCACCATGGCCGAGTATTTCCGCGACGAAGGCCGCGACGTCCTGATGTTCATCGACAATATCTACCGCTACACCCTGGCCGGCACCGAGGTCTCCGCATTGCTCGGGCGCATGCCCTCGGCCGTGGGATACCAGCCCACCCTGGCCTTGGAGATGGGCCTGTTGCAGGAACGCATCACCTCCACCCGGACCGGCTCCATTACCTCCTTCCAGGCGGTGTACGTACCTGCGGACGACCTCACCGACCCGTCGCCGGCCACCACCTTCGCCCACCTCGATGCCACCTTGGTGCTGTCGCGGCAGATCGCGGAGCTGGGCATCTACCCGGCGGTGGATCCCCTGGACTCCACCAGCCGTATCCTGGATCCCAACGTAGTCGGCCAGGAGCACTATGAGACGGCGCGCTCGGTCCAGGGTACCCTACAGCGCTACAAGGAGCTCAAGGACATCATCGCTATCCTGGGGATGGACGAGCTGTCCGACGAGGATAAGCTGACCGTCGCCCGCGCGCGCAAGATTCAACGCTTCCTCTCCCAGCCCTTCTTCGTGGCGGAGGTCTTCACCGGCTCTTCCGGCAAGTACGTGCCTTTAAAAGACACCATCGCGGCCTTCAAGGCCATCGTCGCCGGCGACTACGATCATCTCCCCGAGCAGGCCTTCTACATGGTGGGCGGAATCGACGAGGCCGTCGCCAAAGCCGAGAGCATGTAACGCCGGGAGGATTCCCATGGCAATGACCGTTCATGTGGACATCGTGAGTGCCGAGGGGGCCATCCACTCGGGGCTGGCGACCATGGTGTATGCGCCGGCGGAGATGGGAGAAGTCGGCATCTCGCCCCGTCATACGGCCTTGATAACCCGCTTGAAGCCCGGTGACGTCCGGGTCGAGTCCGAGGACGGGAAGATGGAACACTTCTATGTCTCCGGCGGAATGCTCGAAGTCCAGCCGCAGGTGGTTACCGTTCTGGCAGATACGGCAATCCGCGCCCGCGACCTGGACGAGGCCGCGGCGGTGGACGCCAAACGGCGCGCGGAAGATGCCCTGGCTGGAAAGACCGCCGAATTCGAACACGCCCAGGCCCAGGCAGAACTCGCGGCGGCCGTCGCTCAGCTGCGCGCGATCGAGAAGCTGCGTAAGCTGAAGGGTGCCTGAATGCTAGGGGGTGTTCTCAATCAACAACCTGAATCCGTGAGGTAAACTCCAGCGTTGAGCTTAACCATACGGTTTTGTTGATATTAGAAATTGGCCACTGCATCCGCCGGATGACACGGGTAATCTTAATCTATCGAGTAAAATCACCGTGTTACCTCTAATTGAGAACACCCCCTAGTACCCTATTTCACCTTATTTTTCGATCTCAGAGCCTCCCAAACGCGTCAAGGCATGGCGCGCAGGGAATAGCCACCACGCTCTTGCCAAGCGCTGTAACGTTGCCTTGGCGCGTTTGGAGGGCTCCCTTCGGGCGCGACGAGAGGTGGCCATCTGCGGTGTTGTGCGAGCTTGAAAGAGGACCGACTATCCTTAAGCTCGCGCGCCTCGCATCTGGCCGCCTCTCGCCACGCTGAGAACCAAAAATAAGGTGTGGGGTACTAGTAGGGGCGGAAAATCTCTTCCCCTCTCCGCGGCATTGCTTGATGGGGTTCGCCGCCGGGCGCATCCCGCACCCGGCGGTTTGTCGCATCCTACGTCCTCGGCACGACCATCGGGAGTGGCGAGGACAGCGAACCTTACCACAATTGGATGGCCTCTCTGTCCTGCTTTGAGCAGACGAGCAATTCCACCACGATCCATATTTCAGGAGGATTTAGACGTGTTTGCTCCGGAGTCAGGGTCCTTGTTTTCCTTGTGCTACTTTCTAATTCAAGCTGTGTGCTTAAGACTATGAAAGTGCTGCTTGTCACCGGGTAGTTGTTGCAGAGCACCAACGGGGGGAGTAACAGGCGGTGGCCGGATAGGCACGTGGCTTCCCTGGATATCCATACGTCTTGCTTCATAACCTTGGGGAATTGTGGGGATGGCTGAAGCGTGTGTGAAATGGCTGTAGCATCCAAAAGGTTATGAACCTATATGGCTGATTGTGTTCGCTAATCTGACACCTGAGAAATTAGGAGATCCGACTGATGAAGACATTTGATCCGACTGATGAAGACATTTCGTAAAAAGCCTCTGAGCCTCGCTGTCGCGGCGGCATTGGGCATGGCCGTTTCCGCCTTCGATGCCGGTGCGGTCAATCTGGCGACGGACGGGACGGTATTGGGGAGGTCGCTATTGCCCCTTACTACACCACCCGTGACGGCTGGATGACGCTGATCAACCTGACCAACACCCGACCCTACCCGATCGTGGTCAAGGTCCGTATCCACGAGGGCCATAATACCCGTGACGTACTGGACTTCAATGTCGCCCTGTCGTCGAATGACATGTGGACTGCCGCACTCAAGGGAGGAAGATGGACAGCCGACACTCGTGCCCAGCGTCAAGGACAACGACAGGACCTGTATCATCGGTAGCGCTGGTACCAACAAAAAGCTGAATGCATTGGTATTCACGGGTGCCAATTCCGACCAGGGCAAGGGGAGTAACGATCCGAATAGCGAAGACGCCTTCGATCGAATGCGCGAAGGCTACATCGAGTTCATCGTCATGGGCTATGCGGATCCGAGTACCGGCATCGGTAAGACCATCGAGGATCACAATTGCGCGGGAGTGACTGATGCATTCAGCGAAGCCAATATCCTGACTACGGCGCGGCAGTTCGGCGAGCCCATCAATGCGCTCAAGTTCAACTTCCGCCTGGTCCACGGTGGGCGCGGCATGGAGGCGGGCGGTCAGGCGGTCACCTGGGCCAACTTCTTCAACCACCTCGAGAGTGCAACAGCCCTGGGAGTAGCGAGCGGACCGGTCGAGAATTACCCGGACGGTGGCGCGACGCCTTCAACCAATGCGAACTGCGCAATCGACCGGGGCGCCGAACGTCGTGTTCCGGGCAAGGATTGGGATCCCACCACTGCGGCAGAGGGTGGTACTTGCCGCAATCTGATCACGGCCCAGGAGCTCAACGTTTTCCTGGAGCCGTCGCTGAACGATGCCTTCCCGCGCGTGGGCAGCCTGTATGATGACATGACGAACAAGGTGTGGCAGGCCTCCGAGACAGTCCTGACAGCACAAGGGCGTACTGTGATCAGCTATGGGGGTAAGACGGAAGCCCGCGGTGTCGATGCGTTCAGCGCCACGATCCAGCGCTGGAGCGTGATCAACGAATGGGTTGTTAAGAGGTCGGAAGTGGACGCCGAAACCGAGTGGGTCGTGACCTTCCCGACCAAGGCCTTCTATGTCGACAAGGTCAGCCAGGTCCAGGCCGCTATTGGGTCTCTTGCCACGGATAGCAATACCGTTGCTCGCCCGGAGACTGTGTATGCCAGTATGTATACAGGTGCGACGGAGGCGTATGCCCCATTCAAGGAGGTATTTCCGGGCAAGGGTATGTCGTGCAGCGAGGTGAGCTTCACCGTCTTCGACCGCGACGAGCACAGCCTGGCCCCGACCCCCGTTGGTGGCATCATCGACTCGCCGGCACCGCCGCATACGGTCGAAACGGACTCCTTGTGTTATGTGACGAATGTCCTGAAGTTCAGCGAGACCAGTGGGGTGCTCGGATCCGACCTGGCGAAGATAGTCAATGTCTCTGGTATGGTTCAGAATAAGGGTTGGATGGAGCTGGATCTGACTGTCGATGCCGCGGCGCAGACGGGATTGCCGCTGGCGTGTGGTGGTACGACGAAGGCGTTTCAAGGCTTGCCGGCTATCGGCTTTATGATGAAGAAACGTATCTTCCGTGACCCGACGTTCAACTACATGACCAGCATTAAACATGCGTACAGGCGCAAGAAGTAATTGGGTAGGGTGTGGAACTGATCGTTCCACGACTGCCGGCTGGCCTTGACGGATCCGGTTAACCAATGGCGGTGGGGCGGCAGCCCCACCGTTTTTTTTGGAAAATACTAAGAAAATCGAAAGTAATGCCAGATTCGCTCCCTCACCCCCCCTGGGAGAGGGTTGGGGTAAGGAGGGACCAAGGGCTTTGGTTTCGATACGGTTAGTCACTACCCGAATGATTTATGCGCGGGCTGTTTCGGAAACGCTTCGACGTCAGTATTGTCGTTGTCGCCTACGCTATGGCCCGGGAGCTGCCGCGCATCCTGTACTCCTTGACTGGGGATTATCAACGGCACTGCGCAGGGATCGACTATGAGGTCCTGGTGGTCGACAATGGCTCTCCCGAGCCCTTCGGACACGAGCAGGTCGCCGCCTACGGAGACAATTTCCGCTATTTCTATCTCGATAATCCCCCGTCTTCCCCGGCCTATGCGCTCAATTACGGTGCCGAGCGGGCTCGTGGGCGTGTCCTGTGCCTGATGGTCGATGGGGCCCGGCTGGTCACACCGGGTATACTGAGCTTAGCCGCGGCGGCGTTTCGCGCCTACCGGGATCCTACGGTCGCGGTGCTCGGTTGGCACCTGGGGGAGGACCTGCAACATCGGTCGGTTGCCGGGGGCTATGATCAGGCGCGGGAAGACGCCCTCCTGGCGGCCATTGATTGGCCACGAAGCGGCTACCGTTTATTCGAGATAGCGGTCCTCGCCGGGTCTTGCGTGGGGGGATGGTTTCGACCGATCGGGGAAAGCAACGCCGTTTTTGTCCGCCGGGATGCCTATGATCGATTGGGCGGATTCGATGAGCGCTTCGATTTCCCCGGCGGTGGGTTCGTCAATCTCGACTTCTTTCGACGGGCGGTATTGCGCAAGGGGTCCGAATTGGTCATTCTACTGGGGGAGGGGACCTTCCACCAGTTCCACGGCGGTATTGCAACCAACGCCAGGAGTGAACAGGAACGACAAGACCTCCAGCGCCGCTGGGAGACTCAGTACAAGGCATTACGGGGCGGGGCCTTCGATATGCCTGAGAAACGCCCCCTCTATCTGGGCGGGATATCGCCCAGCGTGCTGCCCTCCATCGCCTCATCCGTACAGCTTGCCATGGAAGAACCCACGCTTTGACCGAGGATTCAATCTATGAAAGTGAAATACTTCGAGACACGGATACGCTGTATATCGGGTTTCAAGAGAATAATATTTCGGAGACGAAGGATCTTGATGAAAATACGATTATGGATCCGGATCGAGAAGAAAATGTGTATGCATTGACTATTGAACATGCCAGCCAAAGAACAGATGTAAACCAATTAACACTTAGAGGCATGGTGGCATAACACGGCACTCTGCCCAACCGCCTACCTCATATTAGCGCGTTCCCCGAACAATCCCCGGTGCGATGACCGATCAAACGATCAAGAACGGAAAGCTGGTATCCCTTACCTACAGCATTTGCGACCAATCCGGCGGTGTGCTGGAGCAGTCCGACCTACCTGTGAGCTACATCCACGGTGGTCAGACCGAGCTCATCGGCGGCATGGACCGGGCAGTGGCGGGGAAGCGTACCGGCGATAGCGTCCGATTCGAGTTGGGGCCGAATCAGGGCTTGGGCCCCCACGATCCGAACCTCACCTTTACCGATGCCATCGACAATGTTCCGCCACAGTTTCGCCATGTGGGTGCCGAGGTGGGGATGCAGAGCGAGTCGGGCGATATCAAGACCTTTTACGTCACCAAGATCGAGAGCGGACAGCTTACCCTGGATGCCAATCACCCGCTGGCCGGGAAGAACCTGCGCGTCGAGGTGAAGATCAGGGAAGTCCGCGATCCCACGCTCCAGGAACTCATGCAAGACGGGATGGCTTGATCGGTCTTATAAGAAGCCTGGTATGGATGCTCTCAACTATCGATCACATTGAGCGGACGATATCTTCACGGAAAAATTGGCCGCAAATCAATGCAAATGGACGCAAATAAATGCAATGAGATCAAGAACCGTCGATGATGGTGAGCCGATTCCGACCGATTTGCGTTCATTGCTTCAATAACTTTAGTGCGCGAAGCGCATCATAGTTGAAACTATGGACTTTAAGTCCCTTCACTTTCAGTCCGTGGCTTGTCCACGGATGAGGACTTTAGTCCTCCAGACTATGGACTTTCAGTCCATAGTGGTTGATTGCGGCAAAAAAAGTTCCCCTGACATCATGCCCGGAAAGAGGTCGGCATCTCGAAGCCGGTTGCATCGATGAAGGGTTCATGGACACTGCCGTTGCCGTCTCCGCTGGTCAACTTCATGATCATCGGGGCCCAGAAATGCGGTACGACCGCCTTGGCCCGATACCTAGCCGAGCATCCGTCGGTCTGCATGGCTTGGGGAAAAGAAGTCCATCTGTTTGATTCACTCGCGCCGGTGGGATTCGCACCCCAGCGACTCGATCGTTTTTGTCACGGCTATTTCGACCACTATCACGGCGAACCCGTGGTCGGCGAGGCTACCCCTTCCTATCTCTACCTTCCCGCGGCGATTGCCAGTCTGCATCATTACAACCCGCGTTTGAAGCTGATCGTTCTGCTGCGCGATCCCCTGGAACGCGCCTTGTCGGCCTATGCGATGGAGCGCAACCGAGGCCGGGAAGCTTGGCCGGTGGATCTAGCACTGGGCCTGGAACCGGTAAGGTGCCTGGCCGCGTCCGTGTTCCGGGGTAGCCGGATCTTTTCTTACACTGATCGTGGTCGCTACAGGCGTCAGCTCGATACCCTGGAAAGGTACTTTCCAAAGGAGCAGATTCTACTCCTGGATTCCGAGGCACTGGACCGCCGCTACGAGGAGACGCTGCGTTCGGTCTACGCCTTTCTCGGAATCCCGGTACCCAGCCCGCTGCCTGCTCCCCGTAGGGTACGACAGACTGAACGAAAATACCGCCCGTCGAGCCTTACCCTGACATGGTTGCGATGGGTACTGAGAAAAGAGCGACGCTGGCTACGCGAGCGCTTTCCGGATAGTGGTTAAATTTATGGCATAGTTGTGCAACCTAATGATTCGAACCCCCACTGTTTTTGCCATCCATGACATCTGGGTTCCGGCAATCCCTGCCGGAATGACGCGGTCGGGGCGGGCGGACTTCACTACTTAAAATTTAGCCACTGCCGCTTTTCGAATTGCTCTTATTAATTGGCGGCCGCTACGGCAGTGCTTCCGCCAGGACCGAAAGGAATGCATCCCATTGGGCATCGGGTCCATATTCGGTCAGCACATGACTGCGGGCCCGGCGACCGATCTCGGTACGGTATCCGTCGTCACGGATGAGTCTATCCAGTTGGGATCGCCATTGGGCCTTCGAATCACAGCAGCATCCGGTCTCGCCCTGGAGAATGGCGGAACGCATCGGTGGCGTGGCGGTTGCGATGGTCGGGACTCCGACCAGGCCCGCTTCGAAGTACTTGAGCTCGCTCTTTGTCTCGCAAAGGGGTTACCTGCCTCCAGCGGCGCCAGATTGATGTCGAAGCGGGAGAGTTCACCCGGAAGTTCCTCGAAGGCGACCTTGGGGCGTCGCCCGATACGGCTCCCGAATTTCAGGATTTGTGGAAACTCCTGGAGATCCAGGTCCCCGAGGATCGTCAAGAAGACCCGGCGATGGGTGTCGAGGGTCTCGACCAAGGGATCGACGATTGTTCCGAAATCGCGCTGATGCGTCGGCGTGCCGCTTGCGTAGCCGATCCGGAGCCCGTCTCCGCTGTCCGCATGTTCCGGGAGGCGCGCCGCGACGGCGAGTCTCGCCCGGTTGAGTCCGTTGGGAACTATAAAGGAGTCCCGCACGATCAAATGCGCCGCTCGGCGAAGGGGTTCGGTGGGGAGGATGGCGAAATCGGCTTTGACCAACGCCTGTCGATACCACAGGGATTTTGCGTGCCAATCGGCCTCGGGGACGTCCGGACGCCGTAGGTAATCGAAGTAAAGGGGCGTCATATGATCGGGGTTGAAGACTAGATCATCGATGTCGAAACCTAGCGGAATCCCGGCGCGCCGGCAGTGGCGATAAAGTCGGGACAAACCCGCGTCCCACTCGCAGCGGTAGACCAGGACCAGGCCTGCGTCGCTTGCCTGCATCAACAGCTCCGGGCTCTCGGCGGGCAGTACGGACACCGGAATCTGGCACGCGGTAAGCGCCTCGATGCGGTATTGCACGCGGTATAGATGGCCCCTGCTCGAGGGCGCGCCGGTTACGAAAAGCACGCCTTTTGACGGGCGAAACTCATCGACGCGGACCCGGTTGGTCAATGCATGGACCATCCTCGGCGCCCAGGGGTCGGCCTCGTAGGCCGCCGGGATCACCCCTCTGACGGCGCCGAATCGTTCATGGATATCGGACAAGACCCGGCTTTGATATGAAAAATATGCGCGCGATGCGTTATCTAAATCGCATCCGACGAAACGTCGAACGCGTTCGTGACAGGCCTCCGCTATCCGGTATTCCGGCGTGGAGCCAGGATGCAGGGGGCTGCGCTGACGTGAGGGATCGACCAGGACGGTCAGCTCAGTCTCCGCCTCGGTGACTGCCCGTGGCGGTGAGATGCCGAGTGTGTCCAGGCTTTGCCGCAGCCTATGCTCCGGTGCGTGCAATAGGCCTTCATAAGTAAGCCAGGCTCGGGGCATGTCCTGTGAGTGTTGCTCCGCTTCCAGGAGATAACCTAGCCATAGTAAAATCGCCCGATCGTCTTGTACCATCGCTGCCGGACGTGATGCTTCATCCTGCCAGCGGCGGCGCAGGGATTCCACGACCCTGAGCGGGTGCCGTACAATCACCAGCGCATAGCTGCTGATCCCGAGGCAGCGCGCGGCTTCCGACCAGAGCGGCAGCAGGCGACACAGGCGAGGGTCTTTGAGGGCTATGATGTCCCCTGACGCCAGCCAGCCTTCGAGCAGGGGTACGGCCTGCCGGAGAAAACCCGCTCGCTCATCGGCAAAGCTTCGCGGCTCGAACGGCCGGTCGTCCCACCAGGGCCGGCAAGGGCCTCGAGGGTCTTGTTGTTCAGCGAAACAAGCGCTTTCGGTTCCCAATATCCGTTCGGATTGTCCACCGTCGCCGGCAATAGGGAACCGGGTATTAGGATACCCAGGCGATCGATTGCCTGCGCCAACATCGATGTGCCGCTTCGATGCATACCTAAGATGAATACCAGCTTTTTCATAAGCGAAGGATAAAGAATCCGACTCCGTGGGAGGGGGGGTCCCGACAAGCCCTGATATTTTAAAAGCCCTTGCGTGAAGATTCGGGGGAAGGAAGCACAGTCTATGAGCACAAAGCATCCCACGCTAGTGCTCGAGGCACGGGCATTGCGAGTATTTTCCGAGACCCGGACGGAACGCATCCGAGGGGTCGCGTATCCTTTGGAAAAACTGAAACAACGGGTGCCGTCATGACCATGCAGCTGGGTGTGCTTGTGCTCGCCGCGGGAAAGGGCAAACGGATGCGCTCGCGGATGCCCAAGGTCCTGCACCCGCTGGCCGGCAAGCCGCTCCTGGCCCATGTCCTGGACACCGCCCAGGTCCTGGGGGCGGCACGGACAGGCGTCGTCTACGGCCACGGGGGTGAGCTGGTGCCCCGACAGATGGCCGACTACGGCTGCATCTGGGTGGAGCAGGCCGAACAGCGGGGGACCGGCCATGCCGTCATGCAGGCGCTGCCCCACATGCGAGACATGGACCGGATCCTGGTCCTCTACGGCGACGTGCCCCTGATACGGCCGGCCACCCTCCAACGCCTGATGGAGGCCGCAGCGGCCACCGATCTCGGCGTGTTGACCGCGATACTCGAGGATCCCACTGGCTACGGGCGCATCGTCCGGGACGAGTCCGGGCGGGTCGTGCGCAACGTGGAGCAACGGGATGCCACGGCGGACGAGCTGCGGGTCGGCGAGGTCAACACGGGCTTTCTCGTCGCGGATCGGGCCAGGCTGGATGACTGGCTGGCGCGCATCGGGAACCACAATGCCCAGGGTGAATACTATTTGACCGATATCCTGGCGTTGGCCGTGCGCGCGGGGGTGGAGATCGCGACCAGTCAGCCGGAGACCCTGGATGAGGTGTACGGGGTCAATGACCGGGTCCAGCTCGCGGCCTTGGAGCGTTCCCTCCAACGCCGCCGGGCGGAGGCGCTGATGCGTGGCGGCGTGACCCTCGCCGACCCCGCCCGACTCGACATCCGTGGCCGGCTGGAGGCCGGGGAAGACGTGAGCATCGACGTGAATGTGGTCATCGAAGGCGATGTCCGGCTCGCCGCGGGCGTATCGATCGGACCCAATTGCCTGCTTCGGGACTGCACCGTCGGTCCCGGCACCGAGATCTTTGCCAACTGTGTCATCGAAGGCGCTACCATCGGTGCCGGTGCCCGCATCGGTCCCTTCTCCCGGCTCCGTCCGGAATCAGTGCTGGCGGACGGTGTGCACGTGGGCAACTTCGTCGAGCTCAAAAAGGCCCAGGTCGGCAAGGGCAGCAAGGTGAATCACCTGACCTATGTGGGTGACGCCCGCATCGGCCGCGATGTCAACGTCGGCGCCGGGACCATCACCTGCAACTATGACGGCGCTTACAAACACCTCACGGTGATCGGCGATGACGCCTTCATCGGCTCCAACGCATCCCTGGTCGCGCCGGTGGAGATCGGCGCCGGCGCCACCGTCGGCGCCGGCTCGGTCGTCTCCCGTGAGGCGCCCGCCGAACAGCTCACCCTCACCCGCGCCGAGCAGATCACCCTGGACCAGTGGCGGCGGCCTCGTAAGCCGGGTTAAGCGCGGTTTGGTTGAGTCGATCAATCGCGAAAGGACACGAAATTGCCATCCCGACGAAGTGTTGGGCACGGGCCACCCTTGTTGGTGTCACGTCATCAAGAACCAGATCCGACGGGGCCAAGTGCGGAGGATCTGACTGACTTTTGTTGCTCGTTCCCACGCTCCAGCATGGGAACGCCACCTTGGCCGCTCCAGCGGCCGGGCTTGGTGACGCTAGAGCGTCAAGATTTGCTCCCACGCCGGAGCGTGGGAGCCAGATGAGATTTTCAGGATTAACAGGATATTTGTATCTAAAATGCAAGCATCCTGTAAATCCTGTGTAATCCTGTCAATCCTGTCCTATTAGAATCTCGCGCCAAATCATCCAGGGTTGCTCAATCGAACCCTGCCAGATCGGCCGGCGTATCGATGTCCCGGAGGATGCCGGTATCGAATGTCTCCACCAGGCACAGGTCAGGGCCGGCATCTTCCAGCAGCCGGCGCGCACCCCGATCGCCGGACAGGGACATCAGCTGCGCCCGCCAGTAGGCGGAGAATCCCACCGGGTGCCCGCGTTGGCCACAGCAGGTGGGCGCTGCCATGGCGGCACCGGCGCGCAGCGCATCGGCGACAGCGCGAATTGTGGCCGGCTTGATCCAGGGCATATCCGCCAGGGTGATCAGCCAGCCATCGGCCTCGGCTCTGGCCGAGACGCCGACCCGGATGCTGCCGGCGATGCCGGTCGCGACTCCGGGATTTTCGATCAATCCGATCCCGGTCGCGGCCAGTCGCTCGGCCAGTGCCGGGTCGCCGGGCCGGATGCTGCCGGCGATGCCGGTCGCGACTCCGGGATTTTCGATCAATCCGATCCCGGTCGCGGCCAGTCGCTCGGCCAGTGCCGGGTCGCCGGGCCGGATTACGGCCAGGGAAGCAGGCAGCACTCGGACCAGGTTGCGCGCCGCGCGGAGACCCGCGGGTTCACCGCCGGGCAACTCGGCCAGGAGCTTGTGGGCACCGAAACGCCGGGCGCTTCCTGCGGCGAGCAGAATGCCGACGAGCTGGTAGTGGCTGAATTTCAAGTGGTGAAGTCCGTCAGCCCCGACCGCATCATTCCGGCAGGGAATGCCGGAATCCCAAGTTCGCCATGAACGGTAGGCGCCGGCTTGCCGGCGCTGGGCTGGAAGGCAACCACGCCAGCCGGTCGAACCTCAGGAAAGCGCGGGCAAGCCCAAGCGCGGGCAAGCCCGCGCCTACGGGGAGCCTTCCAGCGCCGGGAAAACCAATCCGGAAAAAATACATAAAAATCAATAGGTTAATTTAGTTTCGGTTAAATTTTAAGTGGCATGATTGTGCGACCTGATTATTTACCCCCCACTATTTGCCATCCCTGGCACCTGGATTCCGGCAATCCCTGCCGGAACGACGAGGGAGAGCCGGCAGGTTTCACCACTTAGCCCGTAGGATGGGCAAAGCGAAGCCTGTCCATCCAGCTGGCCTCGAGCGCTGGTCATTGTGCAGGGCTTTCCGGACCACGGCCGTTGGTCGGGAGACCAAGCAGGCGCAGCGTGCCCATCAACTATCGATGGGCACGCTGCGCGGTGTGTATTCCCTCCCAGGCCGTCACGGTCTGGAAACCTCCATGGAATGACCAAAACCCTGAGCCCAGCTTGCCGGGCGCTTGCTTTGCCCATCCTACTGAATGTCAACACACCCTAGGCCGTTACGGGCGGCGGTGACACCGGCCAGGATGGAGAGCGCGATCTCGGCCGGGCGCTTGCTGCCGATGGCAAGCCCGGCGGGGGCATCCAGGCGCGCGAGCTGCACCGGCGTCAGGCCAATCCGGCCGAGCCGCTCACGCCTCGCCTCGGCGCTGCGTTCGGAGCCCAAGGCACCGACATAGAAGGCCCTGGTCCCGAGCGCCTCGCTCAGTGCCAGATCGTCCTGCTTGGGATCATGGGACAGGGTGATGACGGCGCTACGGGGGTCGTCCGCCAGCGCCCGGGCCGCATCGTCGGGCATCAGATCCGAGTAGGTGACATTGGCCAGGGGCATGGGATCGGCGAAGCGCTCGCGCGGGTCACAGATGGTGACCCGGTAGTCGAGCAGACAGGCCATCTGGGCCAGGAGACGGGCCAGCTGACCGTCGCCGATCAGCAACAGGTGCCAACCGGGGCCGAAGACCTTGGTCACGAAGCGGTCCGTGACCTCGATCTCGCGGTGGCCCGCGCCGGCGTGGAGGCTGACTTCACCGGTATTGAGACAGACCCGGCGGGCGACCAGGGTGCCGCCCGCGAGTCGGGACAGCAGGGCCGCGATCGGCTCCGGCGCGGCGAGCGCTTCGACCAACAGCTCCAGGCGCCCGCCGCAGGGCAGACCCAGGCGGTGCGCCTCCCGGCTATCGACGCCGAAATCCACCAGCGTCGGGACGGGCGTGCCCAGATCCCCGCTGCGGTAGCGCTCGGCCAGCGTCTCCTCGACGCAGCCGCCGGAGACCGAACCGACCATGGCGCCGTCCGCACGGATAGCCAACAGGGAGCCGGGCGGTCGCGGCGCCGAGCCCCAGGTGTGGAGTACCGTGACCAGGGCCACTCGCTGCCCGGCCTCCAGCCAGTCGCGGGCGGCGGACAGGACCTGGGGGTCCGCCGCCTGTTCTGACATCGGTTCCGACGCCTGTTCCGAGCTGGCCCGGACCATCAGCCGAGCTTCAGCGGCAGACGGTACAGGCGCCGCCCGGTAGCCGCCGCCAGGGCATTGGCCAGGGCCGGGGCGATGACGGGCGTGGCGGGCTCACCCACACCCGTCGGCGGCTCGGTGGATGGTACGATGTAGACCTCCACCCGCGGCATCCGGTTGATGCGCAACACCTGGTAGTCGTGGAAATTGGACTGCTCGACATAGCCCTCCTTCAGGGTCAGGGCATCGCCCAGTGCGGCGGACAACCCGAAGCCCATCCCGCCTTCCATCTGGGCCTTGATGACATCCGGGTTGACGGCAATCCCGCAATCGACGGCGATAACCACCCGGTCGACACTGAAGGCGTCGCCGCGTACCGTCACCTCCACCACCTGGGCCACAGAGCTGTTGAAGGATTTGTGCACCGCGACGCCGCAGCCCCGGCCCTTCCCCGGATCTTCACCCCAATCGGCCTTGGCGGCGGCCAGCTTGAGTACCCCTTGCTGGCGAGGCTGGCCTGCGAGCAGCGCCAGCCGGTAGTCCACCGGATCCCGCCCGGCGGCCACCGCCAGCTCGTCGATCATGCACTCGACGGCGAAGGCGGTATGGGTGGAGCCCACGGAGCGCCACCACAGGACCGGGACCCCTAGCCTGGGGGAATGCAGGTCCACCCGCAGATTGGGGATCCGATAGGGCAGGTTGCTGGCCCCTTCCACCGAGGTATGATCGACCCCATCCACGGTCAGTGCCTGCTCGAAGGCGGTACCCAAGATAATGGACTGGCCGACGATACGATGTTCCCAGAACAGCGGATCGCCCTGTTTGTCCAGACCGGCCCGCAGCCGGTGCAGATACAGGGGGCGATACCAGCCGCCGCGGGTGTCGTCCTCCCGCGTCCATTGCAGCTTGACCGGTACCTTGCCGCCGATTGCCTTGAAGATCTCCGCGGTTTCGACCACATAGTCGGATTTGGGATTCGCCCGGCGCCCGAAGGAGCCGCCCGCGAACAGCATCTCGATACTCACCTGTTCGGGCTTCAGGCCCAGCACGCCGGCGACGGCGGCCTGGTCGGCGGTTTGGAACTGTTCGCCGTTCAGTATCCGCACCCCTTCGCCCGCCGGCGCAATGACGCAGTTGAGGGGCTCCATCGCCGCATGGGCCAGAAAGGGGACGACAAACTCCGCCGCGATCACCTGGTCCGCGGCAGCCGATGCCTGCTCCGGGTCACCTGCTGTGGCGGGCAAGGGTTCCGGGCTGGGCGGCGAGCGCCCGATACCGGCTCAGGATCTCATCGGAGCCGAGTTTGAAGGCCGCCGTCTCGTCCCACCGGATGGACGGTGCCAGGGCATCGCGCCCCAGCTTGGCACTCCAGAAATCCTCGGCCAGGACCGCAACCCCCGTGGGAATCCGCACCACCTGCTTGACGCCTGGTATGGCCTGGGCGGGGGACTGGTCGAACGACTTGAGCTTGGCGCCGAAACGAGGGGCACGTGCCACCACCGCCGTCAGCATACCGGGGAGCTTTACGTCCTGGGTGAACAGGACGCTGCCGTCGAGCTTGCCGGCGCTGTCCTTACGGCGGAGCTTCGGATTGCCGATCAGTCGGAACTCGGCGGGGGTCCTTCAACAGGACCCCCGCCGGCACCGGCAGGTCCGCGGCGGCCTCGGCCAGCTCGCCGAAGGTCGCACGCTTGCCGTCAGGATGGCTCAGAACCCCGTCGCGGACCCAGATCTGAGTGGCCTCGACCTGCCAGCGGCGGGCCGCAGCCTCGACCAGCATCTCCCGCGCAGCGACCCCCGCCTTGCGCAGCTGCTCCCAAGAGTTGGCGATGGCCGTGCTACCGCCGGTGCCCTGGGTCGGGCCCCAAAACAGATTGTTATAGCGCCGGGCGTCGGCCGGTGCCCCCTCGGCGCGGATCTGATCCCAGCGGGCATCCAGCTCCTCGGCCACCAGCGTGGGTAGCCCCGTGTAGGTGCCTTGCCCCATCTCCAGGTGCTTGACGATGACGGTGACACTATCGTCGGTGCCGATGCGCACGAAGGCGTTGGGCGCAACCCCCCCCCGCCGGCGCTGCCCGGCCCGGCCTGCAAGCCCTGTGCAACCACAGGCAGGTGCAACCCCAGGGTCAGGCCGGCGCCCAGGGTCAGACCCTGCTTCAGAAAGCCGTGCCGGCTCAGATTCTCGATACGATCGTTCTTCATTGCTTCAATAACTTTAGTGCGCGAAGCGCATCATAGTTGAAACTATGGACTTTAAGTCCCTTCACTTTCAGTCCGTGGCTTGTCCACGGATGAGGACTTTAGTCCTCCAGACTATGGACTTTCAGTCCATAGTGGTTGATTGCCAAGGTTGGAATCCTCCGGACCCCACCGCGCTATTCCAGTAAGTGTTGCCGGAATCCAGGGTCAGGGATGGTGACAACAGGGAGTCTGTGAGCCATTACCCTCGATATTCCGTTCCAATGCAAGTCCAATCGACCTCCGGTCCGCGGACCGGCTCGATCAGGTAGCCGTTTCGGTCGAGCGGGCGAAACCGCCGAGGTCTGGATTGAGTATGGGAAAAATGATCGGTCGTTCGGTCGATCCGTGGATTACGCAGATTTTCACGGATTAAGGAACGGTCCTGAATGATTTGTCGCGGGACCCTAATCGGACAGGATTACAGAGGATTTACAGGATGCCTGCATTTTATACTGCCACGCGGCACAATCTGCACATTTGATGGGCACGCTGCGCCTGATTTGTCTTTCGCCTGGCTCCCAGGTTCCAGTGTCATAGAGCCTTGGCCGCTGGAGCGGCCCGCCTGCATTCCCACGCTGGAGCGTGGGAACGAGAAAAAAGTCTTGTAGGTCGGGTTAGGCGCGTGTTTACGATGGCGAGGGATGCAAATATCTTCGGACGCGCCGTAACCCGACGTTCGACCGTGCACGGCTTGCTTGCTGCGTAGGGGATGCGGATTCAACGGAGCCGGCTGTATGCAGCGGCGTCAGCCGCGGATTCGATGGGCCACATTGTCGGGTTGCGGCGCGTTCGGCCTCGCCGGTACAGGCCAACCTCGGCAGGCGCGCCTAACCCGACCTACAGTTCTACAGTTGACGCCGGACCGTCACCCGCGGCCGCCTGGTCCATCCGTTGCGCCAGTGTTTCCCAGGCATCCAGTCCCCCCGGCAATCCGGGCTGATCGGCAAGCTTCTCCAGGGCATCCAGGACTTGGCTCAAGCCCATCGAACGGGCCTGGCGATAGGCCGTCACCCAGGCCCCGAACGCCTCCGCCGGTTCGTCGTTCTGCCAATGGAAGAGGCCCAGATTAAAGAGACTGGCACAGAGCCCGGCCACGTCGCCGATCTCTTGGAAAATCGCCAGGGATTGTTTCAGGTAGCCGAGTGCCGTCTCATAATCGCCCTGGGCGTGATAGATTCCTGAAATGTTGTTCAGTGTCGTCCCTTCGCCTGCCCGGTCGCCGATCGCTTGGCTGATCGCCAGGGCCTGCTGCAGGTAGCCGAGTGCCGCTTTGTAATCGCCGATATGAAACAGCTGCATGCCGGTCTGGTTGAGGGCCTGGGCACGCAGGGCCGGGTCCGGGGAGCGGCAGATGGGCGGTAGCCAATCGGCGAGCAGACTGGCATAGAGTCCGGTCCTTTCGAGTGGTTCGACGATCCGGTACAGGACCCAGCGGTCGGCGGTGGCCTGCTCGCCGGCGTTTCGCAGGGCCTGGTGTACGGCCACCGCCTGGTCGAGGCTGGGGCGTTCGTGCCGGAAGAGATAAAGCTGATAGTCGGCGGCAGATTTGAGCCATTGGATCTCCGGATCTGGGGTGCCGTTCTTCCGCAGCCACTCGGCCACCAGTGGAGAACACTGATACTCGCGGGTAAGTAGGTCCGGGGCCTCGCGTTGCTCCACCAGGGAGACGGCCAGCAGCCGTTCCAGCAGCCGCTCCGGGTGCGGTAGATCCAGGCCCAGCTTGACGATGCCTTCGATAGGCACCGGGGTCCGGTAGGCGGGCAGGCGGGCCAGTAGCGCCCGTTCGTCCCGGATGCGGTGATCGATGACGGTTTCTAAGGCCATGTCGGTCTGGGTCTCAGCCTCGGCCTGGGCCAGCCGGTCCAGGAATGCCGCCTCGCCCGCCGGGTCCATGTCGCCCACTGCCGCGGCGAAGAACTCCAGCCCCCGCCAGTTGCCGTGCAAGACCCGGTAGGCCCGGCGCAGCCGCTCCCGCTGGCGGTAGAAGCCGGCCGGCAGCCGCAAGGTCCTGGCCTGCTGCAGGAAATCGCCGTAGCTCGCGTGTTCCAATTGCCAGTGGTCGGCCTCGGGCCAGTCCGGCAGCCGCCAGCGGGAGGTGACCAGCAGCACCAAGCCTTGGTCGCACAGCTCCTGGGCGGCGGCGATCCAGGCCCCGAGGATAGCGCCGGTCTCGCTGGCGTCGAGCGCCAGGGTGTCGGGCCGCTGCAGGGATTCCAGATTGTCCAGGAACAGCACCACGCCCTTTGACCCCCTCTCCCCAACCCCTCTCCCGGCCGGGAGAGGGGCTTTTACGACACCCTCTTTCCCGTATTGGGCCAGCAACAGCCGTAGCAAGAGCTTGGCCCGACCTGCCTCGTCCCGGCACTGACCCTCCATGCGCGAATAGCGCTCGGCATTGTCCGCCGAGAGGAGCAGCTCCAGCTCGAAGCGGAATGTCTCCCAGGGATTCTCCGAGCGGGCCGACCAGGCCAGAATCTCCCAGCCGGCGGCCTGGAGCCCTTGGGCCAGCTTGCCGGCCAGGGCGGTCTTGCCCTGACCTCCGGGGCCGGTGATGAGCAATTGGCGCCGCTGGCCGGTGCCCAGGGCCCCTTACAGGGCGCGCAGCTCCTTGCGCCGGCCCAGGAAGCGCGGCGGCAATGTCACTGTGGCGAGGGACTAGTTGATCGGACGCTCCGCCGGCGGTTGGGGCTCGAATCCCCAATCGATCAGGGGCCGGCCCGGATCGGCGCTGAGCAACATGGGCAGACACCACTGGCCCAGGCTCAGGCCGGCCAGGACGGGATCTTGGGCGTCGCGCCAGAGTCTCCTGCCAGGGGCCGGGTAATGTCCTCCCGTGCCGCCTGCAGGGCCAGGTCCACCCGTTCCCGCCGGGCCAGGGCGTCGCAGAAGGCGTGGGCGAACCGGATGCCGGCCTGGTCCAGCACCGACTTGCGCATGCCCACCACATGGGGCAGTCCGCGCAGACTGAGCCGCCGGGCCAGCCCGCTGTTGAGGGCGTCCGAGGCCGCTTTGCCGGACTCGCAGGCGGAAAGCACCAGGCACTGGACCGGCGTGCCCACAAAGGCCGCGGCGATTTCGGTGTCCGGGACCGGATCGGATGCCCCGTGGCGATCCTCGAAGACGAACTCCCCCTGGCCCGGCGTGCCGGTCAAGGGGTCCCGATGGAAGCGGCCATGGCCGCTCAGGAAGACCAGCTAGGGGGCGAAGGAGCGCAGCGCGGTGGTGAAGGTCCCAAAACGCCCGTCGTTGGGCATCCGCAGCGCCACCAGGCCCTCGGCGATCCAGGGGGCCAGGGCCTCCTGGACCGCGTCCTGCTCGGCCTCCACATCCAGCCGGGCATGCTCCGGGGCCAGGTCTTCGGGCAAGGAGGTGAACAAGAGCACCCGCAGAGGACCCGCCTCCGGATCCGGCGCCGCATCCGGGGGAGGCCCGAGGCGCCGGGACAGGGCAAAGGCCCGATCCAGACCCAGAAAGCCCAGCGCGGGGTGATGCAGGGTCTCTCAGGGCAGCTGGAGCACCGCCGGCTCGGAAGATTCGATCACCAGGGGCAGGACCCCCAGACCTGCCGCCGCCCGTGCCCGTTCGAGCGCCGCGTCCGCGTCCAAGGCCCGCCACAATGCCGCGCCCATGGCCTGGAGCTGCTCGTCGGTGACCAGCTCCCGATGGGCATAGCGCAGGGCCAGACCCGCGGCCATCCGCCCCAGTCCCGGCCGGTCCCGGATCAAACTATCTGGGGGACGGAGAATCAAGGCCTGCTCGGTGATGGTCATGGGCATGGCGAACGATCCTGAATTATTCGGCGTTGTCGGGAGGGTTTGACGTGTTGCGTTCGACGCCTAAAGGCTCGTTGATCGTCTGCTTAGGTCACGCCAGCGTCTTAACGCAACCTCATCTGGCTCCCACGCTCCGGCGTGGGAGCAAGTCTTGACGCTCCAGCGTCACTAAGCCTGGCTGCTGGATCGGCCAAGGTGGTGTTCCCACGTTGGAGCGTGGGAACGAGCGAGAAGCTAGGTACTGGTCTCCTGGGCGGGTGTTTTGTCTCCGGGCTCAGAGGTGGGGATGCGACCAGGGAGCTCATAGTGGACGGCGTCCGGCCCGGCTTCTTCGCCGCGTGTCACTGTGACGACCCGTTGTTTGTAGGGGGCCAGGTCGACCTTGCAGGCAGCGCCGCAGTAGGGGCATTCGAGCAGCAGCACCGGTTCGCCGGTGAGATCGACTACCTGTCCGAAGGTGCGTTCGCACTGCCAGCACACGAAGGAGGGACGGGTCTTCATGGGGTGACTCCTCGATTTCCGACGAGATAACAATTTCGGGTAGTGGTTGAATTTCAAGTGGCATGGTTGGGCGACCTGATAATTCGAACCCTCACTGTTTTTACCTTCCCTGGCACTGGATTCCGGCACTCCCTGCCGGAATGACGAGGTCGGGGCTGGCAGACTCCACCACTTGAAGGGCACCTTGAAAAATGGGTATTTTCACTAATTAATGGACTATAACCAATTGATTATTCATACTTGCCCTTGACGAAAACCGTATTTTTCGACCTGGGCGCCTGGTCGGCCAGCAGGGCGAGCGCGTATAAATTTGTTGTCGATTGAGGTTGCTGCCAGCTTGCGGTCGTCAGCCGCACCTGCGGTGGTTGGCCATGACCGGTAGGCGCCGGCTTGCCCCGCACCTACGAGCCTTCCAGCGTAGGGAAAACCAATCCGGCAATATCATGTTTCCAGGAAGATTTATACGCGCTCACCCTGGGTCGGCCGGGGGCGACTTGCCCGCCGCCGCTTTGGATGGGGCCGGGCAGCCGGCTTGAACACCGGCGTTGCGGCCAGGGGAAAGCGTCGTCGCCGCGGTGCGACTGGACCCCGGTCTCCAGGTCTCCGACGGACTGGTGGTAACCCACGCGACCGGGGTTTGATCAACAAACCGCACCGCTCTGACGGCGCATTCCAAAAGTAGTCCGGAATCCATAAAGAGCCTAAAAATTTACCACGACCCGATTACCATTGGTTCAGCAATCCCATCCGGTGGGCACAGCCCACCCTACGCCGGATCATATCAGGGTAGCGACCGCACAGCAGATGCCGGCGAAGAACAGCCCGCAGGAGAGGAGCAGCAGCCTGCGCTTGTACAATGCGCTGTGTCGAAAGTAGCCCTCGATGCTGAGCGGACCTTCCCTATCCTCCTCTTCGGCAAACAATCGGTTCCTGTCTACCCGGTACTTATGAGGAACCAGGGCCCCGAGTGCGAAGACCAGGGCCAGGCCCCAGCCGGCGAAGGTGAGAGCGAGCCAACCGTCGACGGGAATCGTACCCTGGCTCCCGACTATCAGCTTCGGGGCGGTTGCGTAGAGACCGGGGACGGCCAGCTCCAGGGCGATGAGCTGGCGCGCCAGATCGTCCATGCGCGCGCTCTGGCCGGCGATGTCTTCGATCAGCTTGTCCCGCCAGCTGGTCCTGGCGGGCAGGCGGTGTGGTGGGAAGCGGGGTTTGGTTCATGGTTCGGGAGCCGAACGAACCGACCTGACAAACACGAATTCGTGTCCGTTGCCGTCAGTCTTCTCCGATGACCCGCTCGTCTCGGGGTTTGGACAAGAGTTTCTCTGCTTCGGCCTGGCTGTTCGCAAAGGCCATCCGGTACTGGAACATCTCCGCGGGTGGTTGCTCCCGACGTAGCCGGCGCACCAAGGCACGCGCATCCTGATAGCGGTCCTCCGTGCCTATGTAGGTCGGCAACGACGGCGGCGAGATCTTATAGACGAAATAGGGCATCTGACTGAATACTCGTTCGAGTAATGGATAATGAGTGGATGCTATGGCCTGCGGCGGCCGCTTACCAGCACCCATTCATCCGCGGTCCGGGGCTCATCCGGTCTGAACCACGGGGCGTAGGCCGCTGTGACCTGGGCGCTCTGGTCGTGAAGAATGCCCGACACGGCGATGCGTCCCTCGGCGCGAATCAGTGCCGCCAGCCGGCTTGCGAGCGCGACCAGCGGACCGGCCAGGATATTTGCAGGAGGTCAGCCGGCTCTTCCGGTATCTCCTCCGGGGGGCAGCAGAGCAGGCGGTCGGCAACCCCATTGTGCTCCGCGTTGGCCTGGGTGGCTTCCAGGGCCTGCGGGTCATGGTCGACCGCGACCGCGCGGATTGCTCCGAGCCGCAGGGCGGCGATGGCGAGGATCCCTGAGCCGCAGCCATAGTCGATGACGGTCTTTCCTGTAAGCTCCGCGTCGTCGAGCCAACGCAGACAGAGGGCAGTGGTGGGGTGACGGCCGGTGCCGAAGGCGAGCCCCGGATCGAGCGTGACGACAACCGCATCCGGATCGTCCGTGGATTGTCCCCGGGGGCGAATCCAAAGCCGCCGGCCGAAGCGCGCGGGTACGACATCGTCCTGCCAGGTCCGCTCCCAGCTCCGGTCCTCGATCCGCTCGAGCTGCGGCTTTACGCCGAGATGAGCAGCAAGAGAGCGGGAGAGCGCCAGTGCGGTCGCCAGGGCTTGCGGCTGGTCGGGATACAGGGCGGTGAGTCGCACCCGGCGCCACAGGGGAGTGGTGCCGGGTGGCGGCTCGAGCTGCGGCTCATCCGCCGCGTCCCCCAGGGTCACTGCCAGGGCGCCGGTGTTCTCCAAGGCGGCCTCGATCAGAGGTACACGATCCTGCTCGACGACAAAGGAGATCCGGATCCAGGTCACAAGCAATCCTGAGTTATTTGGCGCTGTTTGGGGATTCGACGTGTTGCGTTCGACGCACAAAGGCTTGTCGATCTCCTTACAGTGTCCGTGCCGGCGTCTTAGGCGATTGCCGGAAAATGATAGACCAGGATGCGTCAGCTATTCGTGCGTCTTCAAGGAGCGCGACAACAGGCGCATCGTTGTGCGATGTAACTGTTGTCGCGACACAGAAGACGGACGCAAAGACAAGCAGGCTGGTCTGTCATTTGACAGAAATCGCCTTAACACAACCTACACCCTGACTTAATGGCATTGCCCTCTTCGTCCCTTGGCGCCCCTATGTACCGAGCTTTTTCTCCAGGTAGTGGATGTTGGTACCGCCGGCCTGAAAGGCGGTGTCCAGCAGGATCTGCCGTTGCAGGCCGATGTTGGTATCGATGCCGTCGATGACCAGCTCGCGCAGGGCGCCGCACATACGCGAGATGGCGGAGGAGCGGTCCTCCCCATGGGCGATGAGTTTGCCGATCATGGGATCATAGTGGGGTGGAACCCGGTAACCGCGGTAGATGTGGGTCTCCAGCCGAATGCCGGGACCACCCGGGGCGTGGAATTCCCGGATCTGACCGGGGCTCGGGATGAAGGTCTCGGAGTTTTCGGCGTTGATTCGGCATTCGATGGCGTGCCCGTACATCGTGACATCTTCCTGCCGGTACCGCAGTTCCTCGCCGGCGGCTACCAGGATCTGTTCCTTCACGATGTCGATTCCCGTGACCATTTCGGTGACCGGGTGCTCGACCTGTACACGGGTGTTCATCTCGATGAAGTAGAAGCGTCCGTCTTCGAACAGGAACTCGAAGGTTCCCACCCCGCGATAGCCGATGTTGCGGCAGGCCTCGACACAGCGGGCCCCGATCTCCTTGCGTTGGGCGTCGGTAACCCCAGGGGCGGGGGCCTCTTCCACTACTTTCTGGTGTCGCCGCTGCATCGAGCAGTCCCGTTCTCCGAGGTGGATCACATTGCCGTGCTGGTCCGCCAGGAGCTGGAACTCGATATGGCGCGGGTTTTCGAGGTATTTCTCCATGTAGACCATAGCGTTGCCGAAGGCCGCAGCGGCCTCCGCCTGAGTCAGCGACATGGCGTTCAGGAGGGTGGCCTCGGAGTGCACGACCCGCATGCCGCGACCACCGCCCCCACCGGCAGCCTTGATGATGACCGGGTAGCCGATCTCCCGTCCCAACTCGATGGTCCGTTTCTTATTGTCGTCCAGGGGACCACCGGAGCCGGATACGCAAGGGACGCCGGACCGGCGCATGGTATCAATGGCGGAGACCTTGTCACCCATGAGGCGGATGGTCTCCGGTTTGGGACCGATGAAGATAAAACCGCTCTGCTCGACCCGCTCGGCGAAGTCCGCGTTTTCCGACAGGAAACCGTATCCCGGATGGATGGCCACCGCATCCGTGACCTCCGCGGCGCTGATGATGGCGGGGATATGGAGATAGCTGTCCTGGGATTGGGCCGGGCCGATGCATACCGACTCGTCGGCGAGTAGTACGTGCTTGAGCTCCCGGTCGGCCTCCGAATGCACGGCCACTGTCTTGATCCCGAGTTCCCGACAGGCACGCAGGATGCGCAGGGCGATCTCTCCCCGATTGGCGATGAGAATCTTCTCGATCATGGCGATGCTGCTTGCTCGATCACGAACAGGGGTTGGTTGTACTCTACCGGCTGTCCATTCTCGGCCATGATCCTTTTGACCGTACCCTCCTTCTCGGCTTCGATTTGATTGAGGATCTTCATCGCCTCGATGATACAAAGGACATCGCCCGCCTTTACCGGCTCGCCTTCCCGGATAAAGGGTTCGCTACCGGGAGCGGGGGTGCGGTAGAAGGTCCCGACCATGGGGGAACGTACCAGGTTCTCCTCCGGCTCATTGTCCAGGGTGGAAGCCACAGGCTCGGGGATCGGTAAGGGCGCGCTCGGGACCATCGCGGCAAATGCCTGAGGTTGGGCTTGGGGCGGTGCGGACACGATCAGGGGTTGTGGCGCGGTCCCATGACGGCTGATTCGGATCGACTCCTCGCCCTCGTGAATCTCGATTTCGGCGACGTCGGATTGCTGCAGCAGCTCGATGAGCTTCTTGAGTTTGCGAGTGTCCATGTCTTCGTCGTTACTTCTGGTTGGGGTCCGGGGTTGTTGACATTTATCTGAACGAGGACGATTGCGAGGGATTTTTCTTGGCTGAAAGGCGCGGCGAGGAGGAATAGTGGGCCTATTGCGACGAGCCGCAACGCCGTCAGCGCGGAAAAGGACCGCAACCGGACCGTGGACGATGAGTGTCAACAACCCCCTGACTCAGCCGCTCGATGGCCGCGTTCAATGCCAGCTCATAGCTGAGGGGACCCAAGCCGGTGATGATACCTTCGGCGATGTCCGAGAAATAGGAGCGGTTACGGAAGGGCTCTCGGGCATGGATGTTGGAAAGGTGCACCTCGATGAAAGGAATCGCTACGGCGAGCAAGGCGTCGCGCAGGGCGACACTGGTGTGGGTGAAGGCCGCCGGGTTGATGATGATGAAGGCGACGCCGTCACGCCCTGCGCCCTGGACTGCCTCGATGAGCGCATGCTCGGCATTGCTTTGCACGAGTTCGAGCCGGTGCCCTGCCGTCGCCGCCTGGCGTTTCAGCCTGGCACCGATGTGCTCCAGGGTGTCCCGTCCGTAGTGCGCCGGCTCCCGGGTGCCGAGCAGGTTCAGGTTGGGGCCGTTTAAAACGAGAATCGATGCCATATTCGTATTCATTGCTTCAATAACTTTAGTGCGCGAAGCGCATCATAGTTGAAACTATGGACTTTAAGTCCCTTCACTTTCAGTCCGTGGCTTGTCCACGGATGAGGACTTTAGTCCTCCAGACTATGGACTTTCAGTCCATAGTGGTTGATCGTGCGGATTCGTGGTCCTTTCACGATTGAACCACGCCAATAGAGGCTCCAGCTGCTCGGTCAGGGCAGCGCGGGTCACCTCGCCCGAGTGTGCGTAGACCCGTCGCCCGCGGGGGTCGAAGATCGCGGTAAAGGGTAAACCCTGCACGCGGTTGCCCAGTCGCCGGGATAGCTCGATGGCGTCCGTATCGCCGAGTAGGATCAAAAAGCCGACCGGATGCTCGGCCAGGAAACGTTCCACGTCCCCTTGGTTGTCGATGGCGATACCGACCACCTGGAGACCGGCTTCGGCGTGGGTGCGTTGCAGCGCGTCGAACAGGGGCAGCTCCCGCAGGCAGGGCGGACACCAGGTGGCCCAGAAGTTGAGCACCAGTATCTTGCCGGCCCAGCGGCGGCTGGCAACCTCCTGTCCGTCGAGGCCGGGCAGCTGGAACTGGGGCAGTCGGTCGAGCTGGCCGGTTTCGCTGTCCTTGTCACCGGGAAACGGCAGTCCGAACCCCGGTTTCCCATCCAGCAACCGCGAACCAACGAGGCCGACCCCGATCCCGAGCAGGCCGACGATCACCATTATGGATACGAGCTTACCATTGGTCATGGTACTAGGGTCTGTTGACATTTAACATAGCCTGTGGGCGCGAGAAGTACTCACGAATCCGTCCGATCGGTTGCCCCATACGCAGACGAGCGCCAGGTTTGAGCCCTGGGTCCCATGCGGCCTTGCCTGGTCCGAAGAGCAGAATGACCGTGGAGCCCATGTTGAAACGTCCCATCTCCGCGCCCTTGTCCAGACGGACGACCGTTTTCTCCCCGTGGGCCAGGCCGGGCCTCCGGATGTCGGTGGGCGTGACCCGGCCCGCCCATACGGTCTCCATACTGCCGACGAAGATGGCCCCCACCAGGATCAGGGCCATGGGGCCGAATCCTGTCTCGAACAGGCAGGGTACTCGCTCATTGCGGCCGAACAAGCGGGGCACCAGGGCCGTGGTGACCGGATTGACGCTGAACAGCCGCCCGGGGACATGGATCATCTCCCGCAAGGTGGCATCCACAGGCATGTGGACCCGATGGTAGTCGCGGGGGGAGAGGTAGATGGTGGCGAAGGCCCCGCCGTCGAACCCTTGCGCCCAATCCTGACGCCCCCCCAGCAGCTCCAGGAGCGAGCAGTCATGTCCCTTGGCCTGAAAGACGCGGCCGCCGTCGATGGTGCCGAGCTGGCTCAGGGTCCCGTCCACCGGGCAGACCAGGGCGTCTTCCTGGGCGGCGATGGGGCGGGCATCCTGCCGCAGGGGACGGGTGAAGAAGGCATTGAAGCTTGCATAGGCCCTGGGGTCGGGTTCTTGGGCCTCGGTCATGTCCACCCGATAGTGGCGCACGACGGTGCCGATGAGCAGATCCTTGACCGGTCGCCAACGGACCCTGGTGGCCCGCAACATGAGGGCCGAGAGTAGGTGGTGGGGCAACAGGTATTGGATACCCACGTAGAGGCGGTGATACCAGCGCAGTGGTTTGTCAATCATAGGCGGGACTCAGGGCGTCGCTATGAACAGCAATGGGGGCGGCGATGGCAGCTAGTCCAACAGTGCCGAAGTACCGATAACATCGGTTCGGTTCTTTCATGGGGAATTTTTTCGGAAGTATGTACTTAACGAAACCACGGCGGTTTGAACCTTGCGGACGGTAAGTTTAGTCGCTACCCAAAGGCTTGATGGATGGCAGTAAGCCACCCTTGCCCTGGGCTGGTATTACTCTAGTTTGTGGCTTGGGTTTCGCTAAGTACATACTTCCGAATAACAAGGGGTTCTGAATCGACATTAGGGGCGGCTGCGCCGGGTCTTCTCCGGGGCAATGCCTATTCGTCCAGGAGTAACCGCTTCGCCGCATTGATCTTGGCCGCCAGGTAGTCCGAACCGCCACGGTCCGGGTGAAAGCGCTGCATCAAACGGCGGTGAGCGGCGCGGATCTCGTGTTTGCTCGCCCCCTGGGCAAGGCCGAGAATCGCATGTGCCTCTTCCGGGGTCAGCGCGGCATCGGCCACGGGCGGCGCAGTTCCTGGCCCTCCCGCGCGTTCCTGCCAATCGCCACCCCGTACCCGGTCGAGATAGGCCTCGAGTACCGCGGCGGACTGGTCATCAGCGCTTCGACACAGGATCAGCAGCTCTACCAACTGCTCCAGGTCCAGCGCGGATAAATGATGACCTCTCAGAGGTCCTTCCAGGACCAGTCCATCCATCTCGCCGCTGGCATGGTCCAGGGTCATCTCCAGGAAGCGGGTGCGGATCGAGGATGTCTGCTCTCTGGTGCCTGCCCTTGTCCCCGCTCTCCCGGACAAACCCAGGGCATGCATGGCCTGCCGAATCATCGGCAACAGCCGCAGCAGATTGAGGACTCGGATAACCACGGGAGCGACAGCGGGGAGGGCCGCGAACAGGGGATGCAGGCGACCGCTGACCGCCAGGAGCACCAAGACTCCCCCGGCACCCCAAAACAAGGAGCGACGCAGTATCTTGGCGACCCGCTCCGGGGGGGTATGTCTGAACCAGTGCAGGAACCAGACTACTGCGCCCACCAGCGCGATCAGTACGATCAGGCGACCAAGCATTGCTCGGAAAGGATCACGCCTTGACGATCTGGTGGACCAGACGCAAGGCTTCGCCACCGCGCGCGTTCCCGAAATGCTCCAAGGCCGTGCGCCCCCCGGCGGCGTAGACCGCGACGGCGCTCAGCAGGTCGCGCAAGGCCTGTGGACTTCTCGCGTCGAAGCGACAATAGGCACCTCTGCTCAGGCGAGCAATCCGGCGGAAGCTTTGCTCCGCTCCGGGATCGGCCCCTTCCTGGAAGACGAAGGCAGGCAACCCTAAAAGACCGAGCCGTCCGGCAAGCCCGGCCAGCTCGTCTGGGTTCTCCTCGACACAGTCGCCCACGAACACCAGGGCGTTTACCCTACCGCGCCGTGACTCCTCCTCGGCATGTCGGAGCACCCGGCCAATCTGGCTGAGCCCCGCGGTGCAGGTGACACCCGTCATACAGGTGCGAAGTGCATTGGCCTCTTGGTACCAAGGCGAGCACTCGAATCCCAGAACGCCACTGTAATAACAGAGCTGAATCTCCAAGCCACCCAGCTCCGCGCTTTCGCTGAACATGGCCGCCTGGATCCGCGCCGCCCGCTCCCAGGTCGGCTTGCGGCTCGCGGTGGCATCCATGGCAAAGATCAGACGGCCGCGTCCGCCCGTCGCATGCACCGGCGTTTTCGCCACTTGGCGCAGAAAGGCCTCCACCTCGCCCTCGGAGGCCGACTTCCGGATTTGTTTAGAATCGCCGATCATTGCAGCAACCAGAGAGACATCTTGTGATTTGGTCAAACGATCACAGCGTGGTGCATATCGACCGGAAACGGGCCTTGGGGTAGTCGGTAGAAGAGGTACCGAGACGCTGGACGGGGCTTTTCACCGGACCCTTGTCAGTGACGCCGTATCTCTCCGCATCACGAGCGGAAATGAGCCCGGCGGAAATCGCCGAGGTTGAAGCCTTTGCCAAGGTCTACCAGGGACGATTGTACGCTTTGTCCTGGTTCATGCGCATCCTCTGGACAAAAGACACCCAGGGCTGGATGCACGTACCCAACGCGGGCATGGCGAACGGACAAAGGTGTCCATCGGTCGATTGTTCAACAGCGAAAACATCTGCGAAAATTGCAAAAATTTAAACTCCAGCGCTCTAAACAAAACCGTGTCGAATCAAAATACCAAGCCCGAATGGGCACCGAAAGATGCCGGCAAGGCGTTTGCCGGTCGCGTAATGGGCGGCGTCTCAGGCGGGCATGACGGCATGCCGGGTGCGGCGGGAAGCCGGGCCCGACCCGGTGCCGGCGTTCCGCGCCGCCGTCGCCTGGGCATAGACGAGTATGTGGAGGGCGTGTTAGCCGGCGACCGCAATGTGCTCGGCCAGGCCATCACCCTGGTGGAGAGCAACGCCCACGCCCACCTGGAGCTATCTCAAGAGGTACTGCGCCGGCTGCTCCCCCATGCGGGGCGGTCCATTCGGGTCGGCATCACCGGCGTGCCCGGCGCGGGCAAGAGCACCTTCATCGAGACCCTGGGCCTCTATCTGTGCGAGCAAGGCCATCGGGTGGCGGTATTGGCGGTGGACCCGAGCAGTAAGGTCACCCGCGGCAGTATCCTCGGCGACAAGACCCGCATGGAGCAGCTCTCCCGCCATGAGGGGGCCTTTATTCGCCCCTCCCCGTCCTCGGGGACCCTGGGCGGAGTGACCCGCAAGAGCCGCGAGACCATCCTGGTGTGCGAGGCCGCGGGCTTCGATGTGATCCTGGTCGAGACGGTGGGCGTGGGACAGAGCGAGACCACCGTCCGTTCCATGGTCGATTTCTTCCTGCTGGTGATGATCGCAGGCGCGGGCGACGAGCTGCAAGGGATCAAGAAAGGCATCATGGAGCTGGCCGACGCCCTGTTGGTCAACAAGGCCGACGGCGACAACAAGCCCCGTGCCAAGGCCGCCCAACTGGAATACAACCGCGCCCTCCATTATCTGGCGCCGGCCACCGACGGCTGGCAGACCCGGGCCTATGCCTGTTCCTCATTGACCGGCGAGGACATCCCCGAGCTCTGGGCCGTGGTCGACGCCTTCCGCAAACAGACCACGGACTCGGGTGTCTTAGAGAAACGCCGGCGTGCCCAGACCCTGGATTGGGTCTACTCCATGGTCGAAGAACACCTGCGTTCGAGCTTCTTCCAACACGCGGGAGTCGAGCAGATCCGGGCCGAGATCGAACACCAAGTCATGTGGGGCCGCCTGCCGCCCACGGCCGCAGTCCAGCGCCTGATCGCCGAATTCGAGGGCAATGACGGCAACTCATGAGCTGCAGGCAAGACTTGTGATGCAGGCTGGGGCATCGGATCAAAGCTCCCTTAAGATTCGATGCTGTGCCTGTAGTAATAGGCAGATTTTTATCAGCACAATGTACTGACAGCCGGCGTGTTGGGTTACGGCGCGTTCAGACTTGTCGCCGTGCTTCGGAATCGGACAGCGCGCCTAACCCAACCTACACTTAACGCGAGGTCCGTGCGGACCGGCAGCGGGGGGCATGTGGGTGTAGGTTGCGTTAAGACACTGCCACTGACCCGGTAGACAATCAGCGGGCCTTTGAGCGTTGAACGCAACACGTCATATCCCCCCAGACCGCGCCGAATAATTCAGATTACTTTTAACCAGACAACTTCTGAAAGACTATACAGGAGAAGCAATCAACCACTATGGACTGAAAGTCCATAGTCTGGAGGACTAAAGTCCTCATCCGTGGACAAGCCACGGACTGAAAGTGAAGGGACTTAAAGTCCATAGTTTCAACTATGATGCGCTTCGCGCACTAA
>Ga0209458_1000034_pt1 | contig 87680 bp, 80 predicted proteins | sample WorMetLIZAISLAND_FD_187411 | JGI IMG/M metagenome (GOLD analysis project Ga0209458, IMG submission 187411) | Marine gutless worms symbiont microbial communities from Max Planck institute for Marine Microbiology, Germany - Inanidrilus manae... ...
TTGCTCAGAAAGGCCGATGCGCGCACCACAGATGAAGTTGCCGACCGCATCGGTCAGCTCCTCGACGCCTTCACGCCGCACGAATGCGCCAACTACTTCCGAAATGCAGGATACGCTTCAAACTAAGACAGACACGCTCTAGGCTGCGCCGACGATGTCGTTCTATCTGCCGCGCCTGATCTGGCTCGCCCTCAACCCGTTGACTCTGCTGCTGCTGGCGCTGTGCCTGTCGCTGATGTTGCAGCTGACGCCGTGGCGGCGTGGCGGCCGGCGGCTGATGCTGGCCTGCACGGTGATCCTCGTCGTCCTCGCCGTGCTGCCGGTCGGACGGTTCATGATCGCCGTGCTGGAGAGCCGCTTCCCGCCCCTGCAGACACTGCCGCAGCAGGTCGACGGGATCATCGTCCTGGGTGGCTCCGTCCACCTCAAGCGCAGCGAAACACTCGGCGTGCCGGTGCCGAACAGCAACGCCGGGCGGTTGATCGCCTTCGCCAGCCTGGCGCGGACCTATCCGCGGGCGACGCTGGTGTTCACCGGCGGCAGCGGCGATCTGATTCCGGGCAACCTGACCGAGGCCGAGGTGTCTGCCCAACTGCTGCGCCAGTGGGGTCTCGATACGGATCGCGTGCTGTTCGAGGACGAGGCCCGCAACACCTTCGAAAGCGCTGCCCTGGTCCGGGCCTTGCGACCGCCCCGGGATGGCGAAACGTGGCTGCTGATCACCTCCGCCTTCCACATGCCGCGCGCCGTCGGGGTGTTTCGCCAGGCAGGCTGGCCGGTCGTCGCCTATGCGACGGGTTTTCGCACCCGCGGCATCGCCGCCAGCCTGCGGCCCCAGTTCAACCTGGTCGGCGGTCTGCGGCAGTTTCACTTCGCCACGCGGGCATGGATCGGCCTGACAGCCTACCGCCTCATGGGCCGGACCGGCACTTGGCTACCGGGGCCGGTGGAACCGGATAGTTGACGGAACTTGCCGGTCGACAAGATACCCGCCCGCACGTACAACCCGGCGCCGGAGCCCATTCCGCAATCAGGTGCAGGCCTATTGCCTTGAAACGCCGCCCATTCGTCGATGACGGACTGACTCGCGAAGACATCACCGAGGAACGCATTGCCGAGCTCGTGCGCACCTATGACGTCGCCGGGCTTATGGGCGTCCTCGATGCCGAAAGCCGCGAGAAAAGTCGGCGCAGCCTGCTCGCCGAGCATGCTTCGGATCGCGACCTGTGGGTGTTCGGCTACGGCTCCCTGATGTGGAACCCGGCCTGTCACGTGGCCGAGCGGGCGCCGGCCCTGCTGCACGGCTATCACCGCAGCTTCTGCCTGTCGACACCGCTTGGCCGTGGCTCTCCGGAACAGCCGGGGCTGATGCTGGGCCTGGAATCCGGCGGCCGCTGTCGCGGCATGGGACTGCGCATCGCGCCTGAGCTGATCGAGAGCGAGACCCGGATCCTGTGGCGCCGCGAGATGCTCAGCGGCGCCTACCACCCCCGTTGGGTCCGGCTCGACACGCCGGGCGGGCCGGTTCGCGCGGTCACCTTCGTCGTCAACCGGCGCCATCCCCGCTACGTCGGCCGGCAGCCCCTGGCCGAGACGGTGCGGACCATTGCCGTCGCCGAGGGCCAGCTGGGCCGCTGCTGCGACTACTTGCACAACCTGGTGCTGCACCTGGACGAGCTGGGCATCTCCGACGGGCCCATGCACCGGCTCTATGACCTGGTGGAAGCCTATCGGGCGTAAGCGCCGAGACAGCCGGCGGAAGTCGGGTCTCGGACGATGGCCTCGTCCCTATGCGCGCAGAGCGGGGATGACTTCGTGCGCGAAGCGTTCCTGTGCCAGCGCCGCTTCTTCACCAAAATGATCCTGACGCGGTCCGATGATGAACATCCGGTCGATGCCTAGGCGGCGCAGTGCCGACAATCTCTCAATGCACGTTTCGGCCGGCCCGATGACCGCAAAGCGTTCGATGAAATCAAGCGGAAGCGCCTGGGCGTGGGCGGCCTCTCCGCTTCCGTGGCGCGCCTTGTCGTAGTCACCAAGCCGGTCGTACACGGCATCGTCGCGCTGCTGTACCCGCTCGCGGCTCGCACCGGGCATGCTGGTGAAATGGGCGAAGATCCCCACCCCCGGCCGCACCAGCTCTGCAGCCCGTTCGATGTCGTCGTGAACGCACACGTTCAGATAAACGCCAAGCGACGGCATTTTGTTGTCGGCACCGACGGCACCGCGTACCTGATCGATGCCCCAAGCCACCCTGTCGGCATCGGACCCCAGGGAGAAGCTGATCCGCTCCGCCAACCGTGCGCCAATGGCGATGACCTTGGGCCCGGTTGCCCCAACATCGACTGGCACCTTGGCCATCTTCGAACCGGCCAACCAACGCAGCTGGCTGGTGTAACCGCCCGCATCGAATGCATCCCCGCGCAGATAGGTCTGCACGTCAGTGACGTAGCGCTCGAACACGGCAGGCGGGACCGGTTTGTGCCCAATGTTGAACAGTGATGAATCGCCACGGCCGATGCCCAACATGGCCCGACCGCCAGATGCCTGCTGAATGCTCGCGATCGCGCCGGCTGTCACTGCGGCGTGGCGGGTCAGCGGATTGGTGACGCCGGGGCCAAGCAGAAGCTTGGACGTGGCGCGGGCGGCGAGCGCCAATGCGACATAGGTGTCGGCAGACAGGTTCTGGGAATCGGTCAGAGTCAGTCCGTCAAAACCCAGCGCCTCGCAGCGCTGTGCGAGCGCTTCCATCCCGGGAATGTCTGGCCGGCCGAAATGCCAGAACTCGAGCGGTTTCTCACCCATGACGGCCCCGGTTCATGCCCAGGCGCTCGACAAACCGAAAATGCATCTGTCTCAGCCAGGGAACACCGCCGAAAGCGTCAAGAAAGCCGGGCACTCGTATCCTCCGGGTTCGACGTTGTTGGCTGGGGCGGCAGGACTCGAACCTGCGATCACGGGACCAAAACCCGTTGCCTTACCACTTGGCTACGCCCCAGCGGGCGGCGCGCAATATAGGTGTCCGGGCGGCGGCAGACAACGATGCCGGGCAAGGCTAATGAGAGGCGGCTTCGGCCTCGGCCCGGGTCCGCGTCGGCCAGCCGATCACCACGCCGTAGCAGACCAGCGAGACCACGGCCCAGGCGACCGTCGTGTGTGGCCACAGCGATGCCAGCAGCCCGGGGACGCCGGCCAGCGCCAGGTACAACGGCAGGCCCCAACGCCAGGGCAAACGGCGGTAGATGATGTGGTGCAGATGCTCCCGGTCGGAGGTGAACGGCGAGCCGCCCCGCAACACCCGCTTGGCCATCAGCCGCAGGCAGTCGACGACCGGGATCAGAAACCACAAGGCGACGACATCCGCCGGCAGCCGGACGAAGCCGACGCCGTAGACATATATTCCCAACAAGGCGACGAGAATGCTGATGGCATAGCTGCCGGAGTCGCCAAGGAACAGCTTGCCGCGCAGATTGAACAGCAGGGTAACGCTCAGTGCCGCCGCCAGCGTCAGCAGCAGCGGTCGCAGGTGGTCGGGCGCGAACAGGGCCAGATCCGCCGTCCAGAACAGGCACAGGCCGATGACCATGCCGTTCTTGCCGTCAGCCATGTTGACGGCGTTCTGCAGGCCGACGATGCAGAGGATGGTGAACACCGGCGCAAGGGCGTCGAGAAACAAGGCTTCACGGACAAAGCTGAAGCGGAAGAACGTGACCTCGAGGGCCGGAATCGCCAACAGTGCCAGCCAGGCCAGTGCCAGCGACAGCAACAGCCGGTAGAGTGGTCGGATGTGCGCCCTATCGTCCCACAGGCCGAGCACGAAACAGCCGGCGCCGACGGCCAGCAGGGCCAGGTAGAAGGGCGTGAACGGCGTCGTCACGGCAAGCACGGCCGCCATGGCAAGCACCGGTGTCATGACGGCAAGGCCACCGACCAGCGGGGTTGTTGTCGGATGGATCTTGCGTTTTCCGTCCGGCCGGTCGAGCACGCCGAGGCGGGTGCCGATGGCCGTCGCGAAAACGCAAATGACGCCGCTGACAACGACCGACGCCAATGCGATCAGCATCAGCCATCCGCTTCCTAGAGTCTCGAGCAAAGCCCCCCCGTCCTTTCGCCGGCTCGGGCGCCCATGCCTCCCATCAGATGGCGCCGCGGGCGCGATGGTAACACGTCGGTCGGCGACAGCCAGCAGCAGACGTCGCTGTCCCAGCGAATAGGTCGATTTGGCCGCCACTGTCAAGGCTGGGACCCTGGCATGTAGATCCATTGGGGATGGCATCGGCCGCACACTCGCAGTAATGTCGGGCCCTCACGAGACACCCCCGCGGGTCCTACAGGCAGCCGCATTCGATGACAGTACTGGTCACCGGCGTCGCCGGTTTCATCGGCTTCCACGTGGCGCGCGCCCTGCTCGACCGCGGCGAGCAAGTGGTCGGCCTCGACAACCTGAACGACTACTACAGCGTCGCCTTGAAGCAGGACCGACTGCGGCAGCTCCAGCAGCGCAACCGGTTCGTCTTCCACAAGGCCGAGCTGGCGGATCAGGACGCCGTCGGCGCCGCTTTGGCTGACTATGCCTTTGATGACATCGTGCACCTGGCGGCCCAGGCCGGCGTGCGCTATTCGCTGGATCATCCGTTCGCCTATGTCGGCGCAAACCTCGTCGGCCATATGACCATCCTGGAACTATGCCGGCGTCAGACCCGCCTTCGTGGCCTGGTGTACGCCTCATCCAGCTCGGTCTATGGCGGCAACAGCAAGCTGCCGTTCGCCGAATCCGATCGGGTCGACAATCCGGTGTCGCTGTATGCTGCGACCAAGAAGGCCGACGAACTGATGTCGCAGTCCTACGCGCATCTCTATCGTATTCCCCAGACCGGACTGCGCTTCTTCACCGTTTATGGCCCGTGGGGCCGCCCCGACATGGCGTTGTGGATCTTCACCGAGGCGATCCTGCAAGGCCGGCCCATCACCGTATTCAATCACGGCGACATGCGCCGGGACTTCACCTACATCGACGACATCGTCAGCGGCATCCTGGCGGCAGTGGACAGGCCGCCGGCCGACGACGGCACCGCGCCGCACAGGATCTACAACATCGGCAACCATCGTTCGGAACCGCTGCTGCGCCTCATCGACGTGCTCGAACAGGCGCTGGGCATCACGGCCGACAAGCAGCTGGCGCCGATGCAGCCCGGCGACGTGAAGGAAACCTATGCGGATTTGACGGCGATCCAGCGCGATCTCGGCTTTCAGCCGACGACACGCATCGACGACGGTGTGCCGCGCTTCGTCGACTGGTATCGCGCCTACCATCAGGTATGAGCAAAACTGGCGCGGCCCAGGTTCCGACCACCGCACTCGGCCATGCGGCCATGCCCGGCATTACCTGCATGGTCGCGAGCGGCCTCCTGCTGACGCTGAACGATGCGGCGGTAAAGTGGCTGTCGGGCAGCCTGGCCCTGGGCCAGATCGTCGCCAGCCGTGGCCTCGTCGCCCTCGTCGTCATTCTCGCCGTGCTGTGGTTCAGCGGCAGCCTGCGCCGACTGCGCACCCGGCAGGCTCGGGCTCAATTGGCGCGTGGTTTGATGATGGTGCTGAGCACGTTGTTGTTCGTGTCCGGCTTGCGCTGGCTGCCGCTAGCCGACGCCATCGCCCTGGCCTTCATCGGCCCCGTGCTGGTCACCGCCATGGCGCCGTCCCTGCTCGGCGAACGGGTCGGATGGCGGCGCTGGCTGGCGGTGCTGGTCGGCTTCGCCGGCATGCTGGTCATGTTGCGTCCCGGCTCGTCCGGTTTCGTCTGGGCCGCACTGCTGCCGGTCGGCGCCGCTCTGGCCGGCGCTTTCCGTGATGTGCTGACCCGGCGGATGGCCGCCGTCGACTCGTCGCTGGTGACGCTGTTCTATTCGACTCTCGCCGTCACCATCGTCGGCGCCTGCCTGGCCCCTATCGGCTGGTCCGATCCGACCCTGGCGGACGCGCTGCTCCTGGTTCTCGCCGGCCTGTTGCTGTGCGGCGCCCACTTCCTGCAGATCGAGAGCTTCCGCTTCGCCCAGGCGGCAACCGTCGTGCCGTACAAGTACGCATCGCTGATCTGGGCAGCGATTGCCGGCTATGTGCTATGGGGCGACATTCCGGACCGGCCTACCGTCGCCGGGGCGGTCCTGGTGATCGGCAGTGGCCTGTACATCCTGCACCGGGAACGAAAACGCCAACCGCGACCGGCAGCGTCGGGCGGCGGAGGACCAAAATGAACGCAGATCGTTCGAATACCGTCCTGATCACTGGCGGCGCCGGCTATATCGGCAGTCACGTGGTCCTGGCGCTGCAGGAAGCCGGCTATCGACCGATCGTGCTCGACAACCTGTCTACGGGTCGCAAGGAGTCCGTACCGCCGGATGTCCCCTTCATCGAGGGCGACATCGCCGAGCGGCGCCTGATCGATGCCGCCTTGCGCGATCACCGCTGCGCCGCGGTAATGCATTTCGCCGGATCGATCGTGGTGCCGGAATCGGTGGCCCGACCTTTGGCCTACTACGACAACAACGTGGCCAACAGCCTGCAATTGCTGCAGGCCTGCGAGCAGTTCAAGGTCGACATCTTCATCTTCTCCTCGACGGCCGCCGTCTATGCCAGTGAAGGGGCTGGCACGGTGACAGAGGACGACACGCTGGTGCCGGCCACACCCTATGGCCGCAGCAAGCTGATGGTCGAATGGATGCTGCAGGACACTGCGGCCGCCAGCACGTTGCGCTACGGCATCCTGCGCTATTTCAATGTCGCCGGCGCCGACCCGCAGCTTCGCACAGGCCTGAGCACGCCCAATGCCACGCACCTGATCAAACGCGCCTGCCAGGTCGCCCTTGGGCAGGCGCCGGCGATCGACGTCTTCGGCAGTGACTACCCGACGCCCGACGGCACCGCGGTGCGAGACTACATCCACGTCACCGACCTGGCCGCCGCGCATATCGCAGTGCTCGACCACCTGCGTCGTGGCGGAGACAGCTGCACCCTGAACTGTGGCTATGGCCACGGCTTCTCCGTCGCCGAAGTGCTCGATGCCGTCGATCGAGTGAGCGGCCACCCGCTCGTGCGCAACATGGCGGCCCGGCGGGCCGGCGACGCCGCCGCGCTGGTCGCCGACCCGTCGCGGCTGCGGTCCTTGCTCGGCTGGCAGCCGCAACATGACGACCTCGACCACATCGTGGAAACGGCCCTGCGCTGGGAGCGTAAGCTGGTCGGCGCAGCGGCAGGCGACTAGCCCGGACGTGGCGCGCCCGGCGACGGGCCGAGCAGAATCACCGCCGCGCCGGCGCACAACATCAGCGCAGATAGCCACCACGACTGCCAGACTCCGAAACTGATCAGCAGGGGTACTGCAAGGGTCGCGGCGGTCGCGATCAAAGCAGCCCGCCGGGCCGCCGGCGGCGGCGCCCGCAGCAGCAGTGCAAACAGTCCGAGGATGATCAGGCCCAAGGCGGCGACGCCAGGCAGCCCCAGTTCAAGCCAAACCTGCAGCACCGCGTTGTGCGGATGCAGCGGCAGCGCTTCAGGGTGCGAGCCGTCCGGGCCCGTGATCTCGACGATCACATCGTCGCGGCGGCCCACTACGCGCGAGCTGTCATAGCCGGCGCCCAGCAATCCGACGGCGCCGACCTCGACGGCCACGTAGTTCCATATGCCCAGGCGGTGCTCCCAGCCCGATGGGAGGGCAAGGCCGGATTCGCGCGCGTCGGCGATCGTCAGCCAGTGCCGCGACAGCGTCGGCGCCGCGGCGAGATAGCCGAGCAGGAACACCAGCGCGACCGCCAGCACCATGCGCGGCCAACGGAGGGCCAGCAGCAGGCTGGTGCCGCCGACCAGCAGGGCCAGGACCGCCGCCGCCATCGGCAGAACCAGTACGCAAGCGACGACCGCTGCCAGGAACAGGACCGCCAGCCCGCGGCTGCGTACCCACAACCGCTGGCACACGGGCCATGTCACCCCCACCAGCAGCACCAGGCCGACCGCGATGCGTTCGTAGAGCTTCTTTTCCTGGCTAAAGCCGTCGGGGTGCGCCAGCCGTGTGATCAGCCCGCCGATGACGATCTCGAACAGGAACACCAGGACGGTCAAGCCGGCGGCCAGCAACAGCGTCCGCGACAGGTCGCGTTGCTGCCGCGGCTCGAGTTCCGTCAGTCCGGCGACCCACACCAGCCCCACGGGCAGCAGGAGAAGGTGCCTGACGGCACGGCCGAGATCGGGTTCCGGTGCATAGCTGAGGCTGATCAGCGCCCATGCACACAACAGGAAGATGCCAGTTGCCAGCAGCGCGGCCGACGACCAGAGCCGTTGCCAGCCGCCAAGCCGCAGGTTGGGCAGCGCCGCGAGCAGGAATGCCAGCACAGCGGCTTTGTTGGCGAACACGGCGACCGGGACCAGTGCCAGAAAAGCGATGTGCATGGCCACGATGCGCGGCCCGCCCAATTGCGTGCTCAACCGGTTGACGCGCGTATCCTGGCGGCGCACAGCTTAGTCCCCCTGACCGGCCGAACGATGAACATCCTGCACATCATAAACAGTCTGGACGTCGGCGGCGCCGAGAACGCCCTGGTCAACCTGATCAGCGCGGAAGCGGGCCGCAACCGCCACCGCGTGGTGTCGCTCACGGGTCTTGGCGCGTTCGCCGCACCGCTGCACGACCTTGGTGTGGAAATCCATCCCCTCGACTTCCGCCGTCCGCACCGGATTCCCGCCGAGTTCGCCCGCCTGGTCCGATTGCTGCGGCGCCAGCCACCACAGCTCGTATAAACCTGGATGTACCATGCCGACGTCATCGGCGGCCTGGCCTGCCGCTGCGCCAGGCGCCGCCTGCCGCTGGTCTGGGGCGTCCGCCTGGCCGAGGTGGATCCCGCCGGCATCAAAAAGCGGACACGGCTCCTGGTGCGTTGCGTCGGCCTGCTGTCGCGCTGGCTACCGGATGCCATCATCGCCAACGCAGCGCAGAGCATCGCCAGCCATGCCGCCTACGGCTACGACGTGCGCAAGTTCCGCATCGTCGGCAACGGCTTCGACACGCAGCGTTTCCGCCCAAACGACGCCCGACGGCAACAGCTGCGGACGCAGCTGGCGCTTGCCGACGACCGCATCCTCGTGGGCTTGGTCGGACGCTACAGCGCTCAAAAGAACCAGGACGGTTTTCTGGCCGCCGCCGGCAGGGCGGCCCAGGCCATGCCGTCGCTCGACTTCGTCCTCTGCGGGCGCGGTATCGGCCCCGACAACCAGACGCTTGCTGCGTTGTCCCGCCAACACCGCCTTGACGGGCGGCTGCATATGCTGCCCGAACGGCCGGACGTGGAAACCGTATTCGCCGGGCTCGATATCTATGCTTCCGCCTCGCGCGCCGAGGGGTTCCCGAACGTGGTCGCCGAGGCAATGGCCTGCGGGGTGCCCTGCGTGGTGACGGACGTCGGCAACTGCCGTGAACTGGTCGGCGACAGCGGCGCCGTCTGTCCACCGGGCGACCCTGCGGCACTGGCGACGGTGATCGTCGAACTGGCCGCAATGCCGCCGGCGGCCCGCGCCGACCGGGGCCGACAGGCACGCCAACGGATCGAACAGACCTACAGCCGCGAGACGATGCTGCGGGGCTTCGAAGCGGTCTGGGCTGAAGCCGCGAGGTCAGTGTCGGAGCGGCACTAGCAGCGTTTCTTTCAGGTAAAGGAACACGCCGACCGGCAGCATCGCCAGCATCAGCAGTCGCGCCGGCCAACGCCGCAGCCCCCGCCAGGCGGAGCGGAGCGGACGGCCGGCGTGAAGGCTATAGCGCACCAGGTTCGCCGCCGACTTCAGGAAACTGACAGGGTCGGCGCCGAACCAGGCCAGGTCCTCGTCCAGCACCACGACGTGGAACATGATCAGGCCGGGCAACATGGCCGGATCGCGTCGGCGCACGCGGTCGCTCAGGCCGTCGCCCTGGAGTTGGAAGATCCGCAGCGCCACGTTGGCGCAACGCAGTCGGTGTTCGCGGGCAAGGCGGTGCCAAACCAAGCCTTCCGGCAGGAATTTCACCGTTTCTTGGACTTCGGGAAACGGGAAACGACGATGCAGGTCGACTCGGGTTGCGGCCCAGCGCTCGCCGTCGGCCCGGTAACGGTACAGCAGCTCCTGACGGGTGACGTCGGGCATACCGTCAGGGAACGGCTGCCCCACCACCGCGCCATCCGGGCTCTGGCACAGCGTCATGATTCCGGCATAGCCGTCGCGCTGACCGGGCGGGATCTCATCCCAGAGCCGGCGCATGGTCGCCAGCGCGTCCGGCACGCAGCGGTCATCGGAATCGAAAATCACCAGCAATGTCCCACGGGCAATGGCCACGCCCGCGTCGACAGCGCTGTGCTTTCCCCGGTTTGGCTGTTGCAGGAGGCGAACTGGGAACGGCGCCTGTTTCGCCCATTCAGAGACGACCTGGGCCGTCGCATCCGTCGAACCGTCGTCGACGACGATCCACTCGAAGTTCCGGTAACTCTGGGCGCAAAGGCTGGCATAGACGTCAGCCAGCATGTCGGCCCGGTTGTAGGTTGGCGTCAGGACGGTGAAGAACGGCGAGCCGCCACCACCTCCGATTCTGTCCATTGCAGGCATCGCGTACAGCGCCACCATTCACCAAGCCCACGACCAGGCCGCGAGAATGCGGAATGCTGCCCGGCTGTCAATCCGCCGCAGCGGTACGGGCCAAGTCTGGCCTGCCGTGCGACCATGCGATACAAGCGGGGCCACACCGGTCTGCGCGGCGATACGGCAAATTCGCGGCCGGCCGGACGGTACCCACAGAAGGCGGAGCGAGAAGCCAATGTCCCAGCCGGGCGGCGATGGGAAGGGGAGTCAGGCGACAGCGATCCCGTTCATCGACCTGCAGGCGCAACGGGCGCGGATCGCCGCCCCGATCGACGCCGCAATCGCCAAGGTCCTCCAACACGGTCGGTTCATCATGGGGCCGGAGATCGACAGGCTCGAGGACGAGCTCGTTGCCTGGGCCGGCGCGCGACACGCGATCACCTGCGCCAGCGGCACGGATGCCCTGTGGCTGGCTTTGCGCGCCTTGGATATCGGCCCTGGCGACGCCGTCTTCGTTCCGGCCATGAGCTTCGCCGCGTCGGCCGAGGCCGTGGTCCTGGTGGGGGCCACGCCCGTGTTCGTCGACGTCAATGGCGTCGACTTCAACATGGATCCAGAAAGCCTCACAGCGGCTATCGACGCCACGCGGGAGGACGATGCGTTGACGGCCAAGGCGGTGATGCCGGTCGATCTCTTCGGCCAGCCTGCCGACTATGACGCGATCGGGGAAATCGCACAGCGCGAAGGCCTGACCATCATCGCGGACGCTGCGCAAAGCTTCGGCGCGACGTTGCGCAACCGGCCCGTCGGCTCGTTCGGCGACATCACTGCGACCAGCTTTTTTCCGGCCAAGCCGTTGGGTTGCTACGGAGATGGCGGTGCCGTTTTCACCAACGACGATAGGCTGGCCGAAACGATGCGCTCGCTGCGCATTCATGGCCAGGGCGCGAACCAGTACGACAACGTCCGCATCGGCATCAACGGGCGCTTTGACACCCTGCAGGCGGCCGTGCTGCTGGAGAAGCTGAAGATCTTCGCCGACGAGATCGATCGACGCCAAGTCGTCGCCGGACGCTATCGGCGAGACTTGGCGGACGTCGCCAGGGTCCCTGTCGTGCACCCGGACCGCACCTCGGTGTGGGCCCAGTTCACCCTGGTGGTCGAAGCGCGCGACGAGCTGCAGGCCGCGCTGCGCCGCGACGGCATTCCCACCGCCATCTACTACCCGAAGCCGCTAAATCAGCAACTGGCCTACAGCGGCGCCCCGAGCGCACCCGACGGCACACCGGCCAGCGACCTGCTGGCACAGCAGGTGATCAGTCTGCCGATGCATCCCTACCTGGAGCCGGAAGTACAGGATCGCATCATTGCCGGCGTCCGCACCGGCCTCGGCAGCTGAACGGCACCCCGGCCGCTACAGCTGCCAGCGCCGTATGCTCGCATCGAGCGTCAGGTTACGCCAGATCCCCTTGACGTCGGCCACCAGTCCGCCCGGCGCCAGCAGGGCCGAAAGCTCCCCCGCCGACATGTCGCGATAGCTGTCGTGCGGCACGGTGCCGATGACCGCGCCATACTCGGCCCGCGCCGGCAACGGCCCGATCAAGTCGACGCCATATTCGCGTTTGGCTTCGGCCACCTCCGCAAACGGATCGTGGATATCGACCGTGTGGCCCCGTCGCGCCAGGCCGTGGACGACGTCGATCACTTTGGAGTTGCGCAGGTCAGGCACGTTCTCCTTGAAGGTCAGGCCGAGTACGAGAATGCGTGACGGCCCGTCGAGTCGCTCGTCGACCTGTGCCGCAATCAGGTCACCCATAGCATCGTTGAGGCGCCGGCCAGCCAGGATGATCTGCGGATCGTGGCCCAGTTGCTGGGCGCGAAAGGCGAGATAGTAAGGATCGACGCCGATGCAGTGACCGCCGACGAGACCGGGCGTGAACGGCAGGAAGTTCCACTTGGTACCGGCGGCCTCGAGAACATCGTGCACGGAGATGCCGAGACGCTGGCAAATCACGGCGACTTCGTTGACGAAGGCGATATTGATGTCACGCTGCGCGTTCTCGATCACCTTCGCCGCCTCCGCGGTCCTGATATCGCTCGCGACATGCACCCCGGCGGTCGTGATCGCACCGTACAGCCGGGCCAGGCGATCGGCGACGGCAGGGGTCTGCCCGGCGACGACCTTGACGATGCGTTCGACCGTGTGTTCGCGGTCGCCTGGATTCATCCGTTCCGGCGAATAGCCGAGGAAGAAGTCGTCGCCGCAGCGCAACCCCGAGGCCTCCTCCAGCGCCGGTCCGCAGACGTCCTCCGTCACCCCTGGGTATACCGTGCTCTCGAACACCACCACGGCGCCGTTCCGCAGATGGCCGCCGACGATCCGGCATGCTGCCACAAGGGCGCCCAAATCCGGCTGGTTGGCGTCGTCGACAGGAGTCGGCACCGTGACGATGAAGACGTCGACGCCGTCGAGATCTCCGGCCTTGCTGGTCAGCGCCATGGTACTGGCACGCAGCACCGCTTCCGTCACCTCGCCGGTGCGGTCGTGGCCGTCGGCAAGCTGGGCAACACGGGCCTCGTCAATGTCGAAGCCTACGACCGGGTTGTGGCGGGCCAGTGCCACGGCCAGCGGCAGGCCGACGTAACCGAGGCCGATGACCGCGAGCTTGCTTGCCTCGGACATCAATGCCATCCACCCATGCGCGCAGCAGCCGGCCGCGCGCGCGGGGCCGCCGGTTCAGTCACGGGCGAAGTGCTCCTGCACGTGCGCAACCACCTGATCGACGCAGGCCTCGATCGAATGGGCCGCCGTGTCGACCACGACCTCTGAGTGTTCCGGCGCCTCGTACGGCGCCGAGATGCCGGTGAAGTCCGGTATCTCACCGGCCCGTGCACGACGGTACAGGCCGCGCGGGTCACGCTGCTCGCAGGTATCCAGGTCGGCCTTGATATAGACCTCGTGGAAGTAGCCCTCGGCGGCATTGCGGGCCCGCTCACGGTCGGAGCGGTATGGCGAAATGAACGCGGTGACCACCAGGAAGCCGGCGCGGGCCATCAGTGCGGCGACCTCGCCCACACGGCGGATGTTCTCCGCCCGGTCCTCGGGCGAGAAGGCCAGATCCGCATTCAGACCATGGCGGATGTTGTCGCCGTCAAGCACATAGACCTGGTAGCCCAGGTTGAACAGCCGCCGTTCCGTCGCCACTGCAATGGTCGACTTGCCGGCGCCCGAAAGGCCGGTGAACCACAACACGCCGCCACGATGACCATTGCGCTTCTCGCGCGCCTGCGCCGTGACGCCGTGCTCGACGCGCGTGACATTCGTCGCCCGGCGCAGGTTCAGCCGCCGCTGGTCGGCATATCCCTCCATCGACAGGATGCCGCCGCCGGCGATGTCGTAGCCGTCAACCACGACGACGCGGCCGGTCGCCGGCACATCGGCAAAGTCGTCCAGGGCCAGCATGTCATCGCAACGGAACGTCACCTCGGCCACGGCGTTGCGCTCCACCGACTCCGCCGGGTGGCTCGACAGATCGCCGGTATCGATGACATGGTCGACCGACTGCACGGTGACCATGCATTCGCGCGTGTTGAGCTTCAGCTTGTAGCGGCCGCCCGGCGTCAGCGGGCTGCGGCCCAGCCAGAACAGGCGGGCGCGAAAGACATCGCTTTGCACCGGCGGCGCCTCGGTATGGCTGGCGACATCGCCACGTTCGACGAAGATCTGTTCTTCCAGAGTGATACCCACAGACTGCCCCGCCAGCGCTTCGTCCGGCGCTGATGGCACACTCCAGGCCTCGATGGTCTTGACCCGTCCTGTGTGGTTCGAGGGCGAGAAAATCAGTTCATCCCCGACCTGCAGGCTGCCGGTTTCGACACGTCCGGCGATGATCCGCCGCTCGTCGAAACGATAGACGTCCTGCACCGGGAAGCGCAGGGGCAGATCCTCGGGCACGGTCACAGGCTCGAAGGCGTCCAGCGCTTCGATCACCGTCGGCCCGTCGTACCAGTCCATCGCCGATGACCGGGTGGCGATATTGTCCCCGTCGCGCGCCGAGATTGGGATGATGTAGCTCGGTGTCACGCCGATGTCCGCCAGGTAGTCGCGGATTTCGCGCTCTACCTCGCGATAGGCGGCCTCGTCGTTGCCGATCAGGTCCATCTTGTTGATCGCCACGGTGATCTGCCGGACGCCCAACAGATGCAGCAGATAGCCATGCCGGCGCGACTGCTCCTTGACGCCCTCGGCGGCGTCGATCACCAGCAGCGCGGCATCACTGGCCGCCGCACCGGTGACCATGTTCTTCAGGAACTCGCGATGCCCCGGGGCATCGATGATGACATAGCCGCGCTTGGCGGTGCGGAACCAGATCTGCGAGGTGTCGATGGTCACGCCTTGGTCGCGTTCGGCCTGCAGCGCATCCATCAGGAAGGCCCACTCGAACGGCATGCCGCGCCGTTCGCACATCGCTTTGATGGCCTCATACTTGCCGTCCGGCAGGCTGTCGGTGTCGTGGAAAAGGCGGCCGACAAGTGTCGACTTGCCATGGTCGACATGGCCGACAATGGCCACCTTCAGGCTCGCGGACTCCCGGTTGGTCATCGTGCGTCGCCCTACATATAGCCGTCGGCGCGCAGGCGCTCGAAGGCGTCTTCCGCCTCGTGGTCCATCGCCCGGCCTGCGCGCTCCGCCACCCTGGTGGTCCGCAGCTCATCGATGATCGCCTCGATCGTGTCGGCCGAGCTGTCGATGGGGAAGGTGATGTCCTGGTCGCCGAGGGAACGATAACGCTTGCCGTCGCGGGCAAAGTACAGCGGCACGGTCGGAATGCCCTCGCGCAGGGTGTAGAGCCAGATATCGATTTCCGTCCAATGCAGCAACGGGTGGATGCGCACGTGGGTGCCCGGCGGGAAATCAGTGTTGTACTGGTTCCAGAATTCCGGCGGCTGTTCCTTGATGTCCCAGCCGCCGCGCAGATTGCGCGGCGAGAAGTAGCGCTCCTTGGCCCTGGTCCCCTCCTCGTCGCGGCGAATGCCCGCGAAGATCCCTTGAAAGCCTTCCTTGTCGAGCATCGCCTTCAGGCCCGCCGTCTTGCGCGCGGCCGATCGCGCCGCCGGCGGCAGGGTTTCGTCCATGTCTTCGACGGGCGGACAGTCACCGAGCAGCAACCTGAGCCCCCATTCCTCCGCGTAGCGCTCGCGGAACTCGTACATCTCGGGGAACTTCTTGCCGGTATCGATGTGCAGCACTGGGAACGGCACATGGCCGAAGAATGCCTTGCGCGCGAGCCAGACCATGACGTTGGAATCTTTTCCCAGCGACCATAACATCGCCAGCTTGTCGATCCGGTTGAAGGCTTCGCGGAAGATAAAGACGCTTTGCGACTCGAGACTGTCGAGGTGATCCATGTCGGGTTGGCTTTGTTGAAGTCTTGGGGCGCCACTGGGCACCGCCGCTTGGCCTTGCGGAAGGCGAGAAAACACACATACCGGCGCGGCCTGTCAAGCCTGTTCGCCGGCATTTGCACAAGCCGCACGGTCGGGCCGAACCAGCCCGTTTTCGCCGGCGATCGCCGCCAAATCCCGGTACACAGGGACGGTGGGCAATCCGCTTTGGCGCTTGCCATCGGATTGCCGTCAGAGGATAACTGCCTGGATTCGCTACAGGTACCATGTCTCACGTCCGTTCTCAGTCCACACCGCCGGCAGACGCGCTGACCGCGCCGGATTTTGTCGCCTTGCTGCGGTGTCCGCACGACGGCGATCCATTGGTAAGGGTCGGCGACCGCCTGGTCAGCACGTCGGGCGCGTATCACTACCGCATCGACGAGCATGGGATTCCGCTGTTCGCCGAAGAGGCGGGATCGCCTGACGCCCGTGCACAACAGCTGCACTACGACCGTGTCGCGGCTGCCTACATTGAGAATCTCGGCTACCCGCACACCCAGGAATACAGCGCCTATCTCGACCGGGCGCTGCTGGAGGTCATCGATCAGGACGATCTTGGCACCGTCGCCGAGATCTGCTGCGGCCGCGGCGAAGCGCTGCGCCTCGTCGGGGACAGAACCGGTCGCGCAGTGGGGCTCGATGTGTCAGCGCGGATGCTGCACAGTGCGGCCAGTGACCTCGCCGAAGCCCGCACCGCTTTTGTTCAGGGTGATGCGACGGCGATGCCGCTGGCCTCGGACAGCTTCGATCATGTGATCGTCCTCGGCGGCATTCACCACGTGAACGACCGGGCCGCCCTGTTCTCCGAGATGTACCGTATCCTCAAGCCGGGCGGCCGCCTCGTTTACCGGGAGCCGGTCAGTGATTTCATGCTCTGGAAACTGTTGCGCGACATCATCTACCGGTTGTCGCCAGGCCTCGACTACGATACCGAGCGACCGCTGACATACGAGGAAACAGTCCCAGTGCTCGAAGCCGCAGGCTTCGAAGGTTGCACATGGCAGACCTTTGGCTTTCTCGGCTTCTGTTTGTTCATGAACAGCGACATTCTGGTCTTCAACCGGCTGTTCCGCTTCGTTCCGGGGATTCGCGCGATGACCCGCGCGGCGTGTCGCTTCGACGACTGGGTTACCCGTCGGAAAGCGTTGCGTTGGCTGGGCCTTCAGGTCGTCGAGACTGCCTCAAAGCCGATGCAGACTGCGGCAGTGGCGACGGAAACACCTTGATCTGCAGCGGCAAATCGATGATCACTTGGCGGCGGTGACCAGATGCCCGCCCCGCACCGCAGACCAGCGACATAGCGTCAACCCATCGTGCTTTCCATCATCGTCCCGATCTTCAACGAAGAAGACAACCTCGGGCCGCTGCGCGAGAAGACCGTCGCGGCGCTCGAACAGATCGACCGGCCGTTCGAGCTGATCATGGTCAACGACGGCAGCACGGACCGATCGGGCGAGATCCTGGACAGCTTCGCGGCCGAAGACAGCCGTATCAAAGTCATCCAGTTCCGCCGGAACTTCGGCCAGACGGCGGCTCTGATGGCGGGCATCGACCATGCCAACGGCGACGTGCTGATTCCCATGGACGGGGATCTGCAGAATGACCCGTCAGACATACCCCGTCTGCTGGCCAAGCTGGACGAGGGCTATGACGTGGTGTCCGGTTGGCGCAAGAATCGCAAAGACCGCATGTTCAGCCGTAAGCTGCCAAGCATCATGGCGAACAGGTTCATCTCGCTGATTTCAGGCGTCCATCTGCACGACTACGGCTGCACCTTGAAAGCCTACCGCAGCGACGTGATGCAGGACGTGAAGCTGTATGGCGAAATGCACCGCTTCATCCCCATCTACGCGAGCTGGCAGGGCGGTCGGGTTTGCGAGATCCCGGTCAACCATCACGCGCGCATCCACGGCAGTTCCAAATACGGTTGGAAACGCACGTTCAAGGTGATCCTCGACCTCATGGTCGTGCAGTTCCTCAACAAGTACGATACTAAGCCGATCTACGTCTTCGGCACCTTTGGCCTGGTGTTCCTGTTGATCGCCCTGCTCAGCGGGATCGGTGCGTTGGTCTTGAAGTTCGGCTACAGCATTTCCTTCATCGAGACGCCGTTGCCGTTGCTGACGGCCATGTGCCTGATGCTCAGCGTGATGACGATCCTGATGGGCCTGCTGGCGGAACTGCTGATCCGGATCTACTACGAATCGCAGAACAAGCCGGTCTACCTCGTCAAAGGCCCAAAGACCCCGTTGAAACCTCGCTGACATATGCGGCATCACGGGCTTCATCGGCAAAGGCGACCGCAGCACGCTGCAAGCCATGACGGCGGAGCTCGTGCATCGCGGTCCGGACGGCGAAGGCACGTTTGTCGACCAGGAGCTGGGCGCCCACCTCGGTCAGCGCCGGCTCGCGGTCGTTGACCTTGAAGGCGGTGTCCAGCCGATGTTCAACGAGGACGGCTCGATCGCCGTCATCTTCAACGGCGAAATCTACAACCACGCAGAGTTGCGTGACGAACTGACGGCCAAAGGCCACGTCTTCCAGAGCGATCATTCGGATACGGAAGTCCTGGTGCACGGCTACGAGGAGTGGCGCCCGGCATTGCCGGATCGACTGAACGGCATGTTCGCCTTCGCCGTTCTCGACCGCCGCCGCCGCCGGTTGACCCTGGTGCGCGACCGGTTCGGCAAAAAACCGCTTTACTACACGTTGAACCCGCAGGTTTTCGCCTTCGCTTCGGAGGTGACCAGCCTGTTGCGCCACCCGGCGACGGACCGGACGCTTGACGAACTGTCGCTGCAGAAGCTGTTCGCTTATGGCTTCATACCAGCGCCGCGCTCCCAGTACCGTCAGATCCGCAAGCTGCCGGCAGGTTGCTGGCTGGAATACGAGCTCGACCGCCGCGAGCTGAAGATCGAACGCTACTGGCAGTTCAGAATTGAACCGCTGTCCGACATCCCGGCCAGACCGCTCGAGACCTGGACCGAAGAGTTGCGCGGCCTGCTGTCGGCGGCGGTGCGCCGGCGGCTGGAGGCCGACGTCCCGGTCGGGGTGTTCCTCAGCGGCGGCATCGATTCGAGCGCTGTCGGGCTGTTCGCACAGCAGGCCCTTGCCGCCGGCGAATTGCGCACATTCTCGATCGGCTTCGACGACAAGAGCTTTGACGAAACGCCGTACATCGAACGCATGGCGCAATTCCTCGGCTCTCGCCACCGGCACGAGACGATCGATCTTGAACAGACCAAGTCGCTGTTGCCGGAGGTCCTGGGCCGGCTCGATGAGCCGCTGGGCGATCCGTCGATCCTGCCGACCTATCTGGTCAGCAAGCTGGCCCGCGCGGACGTCACCGTGGCGCTCAGCGGCGACGGCGGCGACGAGCTGTTCGCCGGCTACGACCCGTTCAAGGCACTGCGGCTCGCCAAGACCTATCAGAGCCTGGTGCCGCGCCCGGTGCATGCCGCGATCCGTCTGGCAGCGGCGCGCCTGCCACTTTCGGACCGCAACATGAGCCTGGAGTTCAAGCTCAACCGCGCCCTGCGCGGCGTCAGCTACCGGCCTGGATTGTGGAATCCCGTCTGGCTGGCGGCGTTGGAGCCGCGTGAGATCGGAGAGCTGTTCGCGGCGCCGGTCGACGTCGAAGAGCTGTACAGCGAGGCGATTGCGCTGTGGGACGATTCCCGTGCTGAGCACCTCGTCGACAAAACGCTGGAGTTCTACACCAACCTCTATTTGATGGACGGCATCCTCACCAAGGTCGACCGGGCCAGCATGATGGTCTCGCTTGAGGCACGTGCGCCGTTTCTCGACCGCGACGTGGTGGAATTCGCCCGGCGCATTCCGCACACCTACAAGCTGCGGGACGGCGAAACCAAGTACCTGCTGAAGAAGGCGCTGACCGGGCTGCTGCCGTCGGACATCCTGCATCGCAAGAAAAAGGGATTCGGCATTCCGCTGGCACGCTGGCTGCGCGAACTGCCGCCGTCGAACCGACCTACCCGCTTGCCGCACATGGACCCGGCCTGGCTGCAGCAATGCTGGACCGAGCACTGTCAGCGCCGGCGCGACCATAGGCAGTGCCTGTGGAACTGCCTGACGCTCAATCATCACCTGCATACGGTCAGGCAGATGCATGCAGCCGGCAACGACTGACGTTCTCACGACGCGACCGACCGGACTGACGCGGCGATGAAGATCCTGCTGCAGTCCGTCGCCGCCACCCTTGGCGACCGTCGTACACTGGTGCTGCTGGCGACGCTGTGGCTGGTCTGGCTCTGGACGATCCCAATTTACTTGGCCCCCGGCACCGATGACGGCGCCCATTACCTGTAGGCCCTGGGCTACGTCCACCATGGCGCGGTGTCCTTGCTCTATGTCGACCGTTTCCAGGCCACGTTCATGGCCCTGCCGGCCTATACCTTTCTCTATGGCTTGTTCCTGCAGGCGTGGACCTGGCTCCATCTGCCGCTGACCTATTTCACCTACGCCGTGTTCCACGCCGTGGTCCTCAGCGCGTTGCTCTGGACGGCGGCACGGCTGGCCTTTGTGCTGGCGCCGTCGCCGGCGCACGGGCGCCGCCGGGCGGCGCTGCTGTTGGTACTCCTTGGCATCAGCCCCTTTGTCGTCGACATGCCGCACCTGCGGCCCGAGCCGGTGGGCCTGCTCGCGCTGACGGCAGCACTCCTGTTGATCGCCTCGGCATCGCACCGGCCTTCGGACCGGCTACGCTACCTGGGTGCCGGCGCGTTGCTGGGTTTTGCGGCGACGACGCACCCCAGCCTCGCGATCACCGCCGGCCTGACGGCGCTGGCTGCCTTCGTGCTGCTGGTGTACCGGCGGCTTCTGCCGATGGCCGTGGCGGCGGCCGCGGCCGGCCTGCTGGCGCCGGCGCTGACCTGGCTGTGGTACGCACACAACGCACCGACCTCGTGGAACATGCTCCTGGCGCATGTCGAGATCCGCACGCTGGGGTTGAGTTCCTTCGCCGCCGGCCTGCGCGCAATAGGTCAGTATGTCGCGCTGCAGCTTCCGGCCGACACGGCGCTACCGGTCCGGATCTACTACGCCATCCTGTTCCTCGTGCTCGCCGTCGCCATCCTGTGGCTGCTGGCACGCATCTGGCGGCTGATCGTCGATGGCTGGCGACAGCGCCGGCTGCCCGCCAGCGATGCGCAGATCCTGGTCTGCGTTTTCTTCCTGGCCGCCCTGCTAAATCTGTTGCTCGACCGGCAGGCGCGCATCCAGATCTACACGGTGATGGCTTATGCGTCGGTGCTTGGCCTGGCCTGCTTGCCTGGCTTCGCCGCCAGCCGCGATGCTGCCGCGACCGACAGCAGCCGGCGAGGATGGATGGCGCTGGCCGCCGTCGCTGCCTGCCTGTGCGTATCGTTCAACCCGCTGACCCATATCCTCAAGCGGCAGCTGCTGCCGACGCCCCGCTACAGCGCGCTCAGCGCCATCGACCTGGTCCGCCCCGACCTTCGGCCGGGCGACATGATCCTGTTCACCAGCGACCGCTTCCTGCCGCCTTTTGCCGACCTGGCGGACGACACCTATGCTGGACGAGCCAGCATCCCGGCGCACTGGTTCCCCAGCTTCTTCCACGGCAGCCCGCAACTCAAAGCGGACACGATCAGCGCATTTGCCTGCCTTATCGCCCGGCACGGCGCGCGCGAGGTCGTCTGGGGCGTGCAACGACGTGATCTCAGCGCATTGGATCCGGCCACCCGTATGGCCAGCTTCCACATCGACGCCCGCGACAGCAGCCTGCTGGTCGGGCTCCGCTACAAAGCGATCCTCTATGACTTCTACGATGGCCTCTATCTGCGTGGCCGGATCGAGCGGATGGACCACGTCATCCCGAATCCCAACGGCGCGCAGCGGGAGCTGCTGTTCCAGGCACCGGGGAGGGCGCCGGGTTGCCGCCAGCGCTGAGCCACGACCGGCGCCGCACGCGGCGTCGCGCCGCCCGGCGGAAGCGCAGGGCTGCTTGACGGCGGTGGAGCCGGCTGCTAGCTCCGTCGCCCGCGCATTCACCCGATCGCCGCAGCAGGGAACAACTATGCCGCTGCCTACTTTCGTCGTTGCAGGGGCCCAGAAATCGGCGACCACCTGGCTCTACGAGTGCATGAACGAGCACCCGCAGGTCGCCGTGCCGACGATCAAGGAACTGCATTTCTTCTGCGACCCAGCCGACTGCGGCAAGTCGCGCAAAGACCTGGGCATGGACTGGTACCTGTCGCAGTTCTCCGATACGTCGCCGTACCGGGCGAGCGGCGAATTCAGCATCGACTACATGTACTACCCTCAGGTCGCCGGCGAGCTGCACGCCTTCAACCCGGACATGAAGGTGTTGTTCCTGTTGCGCGACCCGGTAGAACGCGCCTATTCCGCCTACTGGATGCGCCGGCGCAACCATCCTGAGTTCCCGCCATTCACCGAGTTCATCCGTCCCGACAGCGAGATCGTTGTCCGCGGCTACTACCACCGACAGATCCAGCGCTTTCGCGAGGTGTTTCCGGATGAGCAGCTCCTCACGCTGATCTACGAGGACCTGGCCAAGGACCCGTTCGCCTTCGCCGCGCAGGCCTTCGCCTTCATCGGCGTTGACGCGCAATTCCGGCCGCCGTCCGCGACCCAGCTGACCGGCGAAACCAAGCAGCTCAACCCCGTGCTCAGCGCGTTGCTCTATCGTCATGCGGCGAAGCTGCTCAAGTTCCCGCCCGCCCTGTGGGGGTGGCGCAACTTCAAGCGGGTCAGCGGCATCAAGGGGCGGCAAGCAGGGTCAGTAGCGGGACCGAAATACGCCACCATGTGTGACGACGACCGAATCCGGCTGCATGCCTTGTACCGGGAGGAGAACCAAAGACTGTTCGACCTTCTCGGCCGGCGCATTGCCGACTGGCAAGGGGGCTGACCGGATGGCCGGTATCGGCTCGGCTGGGCAGCTGCCGGGGCCGCCCGCAAACGCCCATCGGGCCGCTCGCCAGCGGCTTGCCCCATTGCCGGCAACCTTGCATAAGGTCGCCGGCCGCCGGGCGTCGCATGATCCTGCGGCTTGCCGCCAACAGCCGCCAAGACAGAGTCGACTGCGATGGGCGTGACCGTATCCTTGGCCTGCCGGCTTGGCCACAAGCTGCTGTTCGACCATGTCGACCGACGCTACTGGCACAAAGTGCAGGAGCGCAGATCGAAGCGGCGGCTGCAGTCGCTTGAGCCGGATCGCCTGTTCGAGCATCGTCCTGAGCAGGCGATCCCGCCTGACTGGTACGATCTCGAGTTTCTCTATCGAACGGTGCGGCGCCGGCGGCCACGGCTGATCTTCGAATTCGGCAGTGGCTGTTCCAGCGTCATCCTGGCCCGCGCCCTGCTCGACAATGCCGAAACCGGCGCGGAGGGCCGCCTGACGTCCTTCGAGTCCGATCCGTATTGGGCGGATGCGACGAGAGCCGGACTCAAAGGGCCGCTGGCGACAGTCGCAGAGGTGGTCACGGCGCCGCCGATCAAGGCCGAGTATGCCGGAACGCCGGTGTGGCGCTACAGCGGCGTCCCCGCCGATGCGGCCCCTGACCTGGTCCTGCTCGATGGCCCGAAACTCACTGCCGAGCGCTTTGCCGCCGTGGACGTCTTGGACATGGAAGAGCGATTGCCGGCAGGGTTCTTCCTCATCGTCGACGGCAGGTCCGACAACTGCTTATTCCTGGAGCAGCATTTCCGGCGGAACTACCGCAAGCGGTGGAACCGGGTCCGCAAGAACACATCCTACGAACTCGTTGGCTGAGGCGTCGCGCCGCCGATCGACGCACGATGGCGATGCTTCAATGTCGACACAGCCCATGATATGCAGCTAGATGAGTTCGCATCCGGCTCCGCAACACACCGAAGAACAGGATATGATTCCCGGTAAAATTGAGATTGCCGGCAGGTCGATTGGCGCCGGGCAGCCGGCCTTCGTGATCGCCGAAGTCGGCCAGGCCCACGACGGATCGCTGGGCAATGCCTATGCCTACGTCGATGCCGTTGCCGAATCCGGGGCCGACGCGATCAAGTTCCAGACCCACATCGCGACCGCGGAATCAACGATCGACGAACCGTTCAGGGTCAAGTTTTCCAAACAGGACGACTCGCGCTTTGCCTACTGGCAGCGAATGGAGTTCACACCGGAGCAGTGGCATGGCCTGGCCGAGCATGCCCGCGAGCGTGGCCTCATTTTCCTGAGTTCTCCGTTTTCCGTGGCCGCGGTCCGGCTGCTGGCGAGCCTGGGCATGCCGGCCTGGAAGATCGGCTCCGGCGAGTTCCGCTCAAGTGAGCTGCTGGAAGCCATGCTGGCGACGGGCAAGCCGCTGCTGCTGTCGACCGGCATGGCGACCTACGCGGAGATCGCCGCTGCGGTCGATCTCGTCGGCACACGCGGCGGTTCGCTGGCGCTGCTGCAGTGCACGACGAAATACCCCACGGCACTGCCCGACGTGGGCCTCAACGTGATCGACGAGTTGAAGCAGCGCTTCCGGGTGCCGGTCGGCCTTTCGGACCATTCGGGCCAGCTGTGGCCTGCCGTGATCGCCACCGCACGCCAGGCCGACCTGATTGAAGTGCACGTGGTGTTTGACCGGCGCATGTTCGGGCCCGACACCAAAGCGTCGCTGACGCTGGACGAACTGAGCCAGCTGTGCGATGCGCGCGACGCGGCGTACGAAATGGACAGCCAGCCGGTGGACAAGGACGCGATGGCGGCGGAATTGGCGACGATGCGCGATCTGTTTACCAAGAGCGTTTGCGTTGTCGAGCCCCTGCGCGCAGGGACCGTGCTTACGGCCGAGATGCTCACGGCAAAGAAGCCCGGTACCGGGATTCCGGCAGGCGAGCTGGTCTCGCTGATCGGACGGCGACTGCGCCAAGACGTCGAACCGTCGCGGTTGCTGAGATACGAGGATCTGGATGACCAAGCGTAAGGTATGCGTCGTCGTCAACAGCCGGGCCAACTACGGTCGCATCAAATCGGTGATGCGGGCGATCACCGAGCACGCCGACCTGGAGCTGCAGCTCATCATCGGTGCCTCGGCCCTGCTTTGGCGCTTCGGCAATGTGCAGGATCTGATCCGCGCCGACGGCTTCCAGCCGCTGGCGACGGTCTATTCGATCGTCGAGGGTGAAACGCCAACGACGATGGCCAAGTCCACGGGTATGGCGATCATCGAGCTGGCCACCCAGCTGGAGAACCTGAAGCCAGACGTGGTGCTGACGGTCGCCGATCGGTTCGAGACACTGGCGACGGCGGTGGCCGCCAGCTACATGAACATCCCCCTGGCCCATACCCAGGGCGGCGAAGTCACCGGCAGCATCGACGAAAGCGTTCGCCACGCGATCACCAAGCTGGCGCATCTGCACTTTCCCGCCACCGACCAGGCGGCGCAGTTCCTCGTGCGCATGGGCGAAGATCCGGCGACCGTGTTCAACACCGGTTGCCCGGCCATGGACGTCCTTGCCGGTCTGGATTTGTCCCTGCCGTCCGACCTGTTTGCCAAGTACCTGGGCGTCGGCGCCGAGCTCGACGTCCGCAAGCCCTATCTCGTGGTTCTGCAGCATCCCGTCACCACCGAATACGGCCAGGGCTTCGACCAGATCAACAAGACGCTGGAAGCGGTGTCCCGCCTGGGCATGCAGACGGCATGGCTGTGGCCCAACGTCGATGCCGGCTCAGACGATGTGTCGAAGGGATTGCGCGTCTATCGCGAGAAGCATGATCCGGACTGGCTGCATTTCTATCGGAACTTCGCCGTGGAGGACTACGCGCGCCTGATCGGCAACTGTGCCTGCCTGATTGGCAACTCGTCGAGTGGCCTGCGCGAAGGTGCTTTCCTTGGCGTGCCGGCGGTCAACATCGGCACCCGCCAGGCAGGTCGGGAGCGCGGCGAAAACGTGATCGACGTCGACTACGACGCCGCCGCCATCGAAACCGCGGCCCGACAGCAATTGGCGCATGGTCGGCATCCGCGGTCGGACCGGTTCGGCAAGGGTGACGCCGGCCGCCAGATCGCCGATATCCTGGCCTCGGTCGATTTCCGCATTCAGAAGCGGCTGCACTACACCACGGATCCCGACAATGCGCCTGGCATACATCGGATCGCCTGACGGCTTCGAAGCCGTCACCGCAAGCGCAGCGGGTTATGCAGAAGCCGTTCTGGTCGAAGCGACTCTGCCAGCACTGATCGAAGGGTTGCGGGACGCGGATGCGTTGATCGACGCCTCGATGAAGGTTCCGATCGATGCGCGCACCCTCGGCGGCGCGCAGCAGCTGCGGGTCATATCCACGGCGACCACGGGATCCGATCATATCGATCGCGCAGCGACCGAAGCCCGCGGCATCCGGGTGCACACGCTCAAGGAGGACCCGGACATCCTGCGCGACATCACGCCGGCGGCGGAGCTGAGCTGGACGCTGCTGATGGCGTGCGCCCGGAGACTCGTGCCGGCGGCCGAACATGTGCGATCCGGCCAGTGGGTTCGCGAGCAGTTCCCCGGAATCATGCTGCGTGGCAAGACCCTCGGTCTGGTCGGCTGTGGCCGCATCGGACAGTGGATGAGCCGCTATGCGCACGCCTTCGGCATGGATGTCGTCGGCACCGACCCGTTCGTCGATCCGTGGCCAGCGGGAATTACCCGGGCCACGCTGGACGAGGTTTTCGCCGCAGCCGATTTTGTCAGCGTCCATGTCCACCTGACCGACGACACGCGCGGCATGATCGGCGCCAGGCAGTTCGCGGCTACACGCCGCGGCGGCATTTTCGTCAATACCTCGCGTGGCGCGATCGCTGACGAAGCAGCGCTGCTTGATGCCCTTGAGAGCGGGCATCTGGGCGCCGCCGGTCTCGACGTCCTGGAAGGCGAACCGGATGTCGCCGAGCATCCGCTCGTCCGCTACGCGCGCGACCACGACAATCTCATCATCACACCGCATTGCGGCGGCTTCTCCCCGGACGCGTTGCGCGTGGTGTGCGCCCATGCCACGCGAAAGGCGTTGGCCGGCCTTGGCGTCGCGCTGCCAACCACCGGGACATGAGCGACCTGCAACACTTGGCCGCCGAGCTTGCCGCCAGCGGCATCGAGACGGTCTTCGGCATCCCCGGCAGCGGCGCCAGCCTCACCTTGTGCGATGCGCTGGCCAGCCGCGGCGTCGCCTTCACCACAACGCATAGCGAAGCATCCGCCGCGATCATGGCCGGGATTCAGAGCCGAGTGAGCGGACGCACTGGCGCCGCCATCTCAATCAAGGGACCCGGTCTCGCCAACATGATCCCGGGTCTTGCGGCCTGTCGGTTCGAGGCCCTGCCGCTGGTGGCGATCTGCGAGGCGTACCCGCCTGACGTGCCCGCGTCCAAGGCACACAAGCGCATGGACCACGAGATTCTGGCCGCGCCGACGGTGAAGGGACGGCGCTTTCTGTCAGCAGACGGTCCAGGGTTCGACACCATGTCGGCGTGGGCAGAACGGGAAGCGCCCGGACCGGTCTTGCTAGACATCGCCGCCACCGCGATCGCCAGCGACGCGCCGCCCGATCGTCCGGTGCCACCGGCCGAAAAGGACCCCCTCCCGGCCATCAGGCGCGCCGAGAAGCCGGTGGTGATTGCTGGCACCCTGGCCGTCAGGCAGGCCTGGTCGGCCGCACTGAACCGCCTCGCGGTCCCGGTCTTCAGCACCGCCGGGGCCAAGGGCGTGGTCGACGAGACGTTGCCGCAAGCTGCCGGCGTCTACACCGGCGTCGGTCTCGATAAGGTGCCCGAGCGGGAGATCCTGGACGCGGCAGATCTGGTCGTCGGCCTCGGGCTGCGCAGCAGCGAAGTGCTGGCCGCCGGCCTGCAGGACCTGCCGGCGGTGAACGTGGACCCGCTGGGCGCCGCCCTGTCCTCTGGCTTCGACTATCAGGCGACGGCCGGTGTCGACGTCTTCGCCGATGTCGTCGATGCGCTGGCCACGAAGAACTGGGGGCTGGATATGCTGGCCCGGTCCCGTCGGCGACTGCAACAGGCGCTATCGGGCGCTTTTCTGCCGGCCGCCTGCTATGCGCAGATTGAGCATCGATTTGCCGGCAATGCGCGCATCGTCATCGATACCGGCTATTTCTGCACCATTGCCGAACACGCCGTCACCGCCACGCGGCCTGACCGCTTCCTTGGATCCGGGCTGAGCCGCTATATGGGCATCGCACTTCCCATGGCTGTGGGCGCTGCCCTGCACGACCCGGCCCTGCCGACCATCCTGGCCATCGGCGATGGCGGCATCGGCATGTTTGCCGCCGAGCTTCGCCTGGCGGTCGCGCACCGGTCGCCGCTGCTCGTCGTGCTGATGAGCGACGGCGGGTTCGGTTCGGTACGGACGCGCGCCATCCAGGACGGGTTGATACAGTCGCCGATGCTGCAGGTGGGCGGCTCGTGGCTGCAGGTGATGTCCGCCATGGGCCTGACGGCCCTGGCAGCGGCGGACGAAACCGGGTTTGCGGACGCGCTCGCGCAATGGGAACCTGAGGCCGGGCCGGCATATATCGAAGCCACGTTCGATCCGGAGCGCTATCAGGATATGGTCCAGGGGATTCGCGCCTAGTCGCAGCCATCATGAGCAAGAAACAGATCCTCATCGTCGGCACAGGCAGCGTCGGCAAGCGCCACGCGCGCAATCTCAGCCAGCTCGGCGCGGCCGTCTCCTGCGTCGATCCGAGGCCGGACCGCCGCGATGAACTGGCCGGCGAGATCGAGTTGAATGCCAGCTATCCCGACATGGAGACGGCACTTGCAGACCGACGCTTCGACGGGGTGGTGGTCGGATCGCCGACCCGATTCCACGTCGAGCAGAGTCTGGCCGCGCTGGATGCAGGCCTGCCTGTACTGCTGGAGAAACCCGCCGCGATCGATCTTGATGGTGCCGAACGCCTGCAACGCAGGCAGGAAGAGACCTCGACGCCACTGCTGCTGGGCTACACCTGGCGTTGGTGGCCACCGCTGATTGAAGTTCGTCGCCGCCTGACGCAGGGCGTCGTCGGTAAGCTGCACCACGTCAGGTTCGTCATGTCGGCCCATCTGGAGGACTGGCATCCCGGTGAACCGCTGAGCGAGTTCTTCATGTCGAGCAAGGAACTGGGCGGCGGCGCTCTGCTCGACGAAAGCCACTGGCTCGACTTGATGATCTGGTTCTTCGGTGATCCGGAGCAGGTCTTCGCACAGGTCGAAACCATCGGCGGGCTTGAAATCGATTCCGATGACAACGTCGACATGGTGGTGCGTTACCCGGACGGCCTGCGGGTGACGGTGCATCTCGACCTCTACGGCCGACCGCACGAGAAGAGCATCCAGTTCTCAGGGGACAATGGAACCATGCTCTGGTCGGAATCGCCGAACCGTATTGCGATCTGCCGCGAGATGGCGGCTGACTGGCAGGAAGAGCTCTTCACCTGTGAGCGCAACGAGATGTTCGTCGCTGTCGCTGCCGAGTTCATGGCATTGCTGGACGGCGCTCCGGCAATGACCTGCGGGATTTCCGATGGTGTGAAGGTGATGCGCGTGATCGACGCGGCACGAGAGAGCCATCGCCGCGGGACGGCAATCAGCCTGCACCATTGAGCGGCACATGGCGTACCGTGGCCATACGGTTCTTGCTGTCGTCCCCGCACGCGGTGGCAGCAAAGGCTTGCCCGGCAAGAACCTGAGGACCGTTGGTGGGATCAGCCTGGTTGGCCGCGCAGCCCGGGCCGCGTTGGCCGTCCCCGGCATCGACCGCGCCGTTATCACAACCGACGATGCGAGCATTGCCGCCGATGCTACGCGGCACGGACTCGACTGCCCGTTCATGCGGCCGGCGGAACTGGCGAGCGACGAGGCCAGCTCAGTCCAGGCCTGGCAACACGCGTGGACGGCATCTGAGGCGCATTACGGAAACCAGTTCGAACTGTCCGTTCTGCTGGAGCCGACCAGCCCGTTGCGCCGGGCAGAAGACATCACCCGCACTCTGGACGCGCTGCTCGACGGCAACCATGCCGCAGCCGCTACGCTCAGCCCGACACCTGCCCACTACACGCCGCACAAAACGCTGACGATCGCACCCGATGGCCGCGTCGGCTTCTACCTGCCGGACGGTGCCCGCCATGCCCGGCGCCAGACTGTGCCTGACTACTATCACCGCAATGGCCTCTGCTACGCCGTGAGACGAAGCACGCTCGTCGAGCACGGCCACATTCTGGAGGAGGACTGCGCCGCCGTCGTCGTCGACCGTCCCGTGGTCAACATCGACGATGCGTTCGAGCTGGAGTTGGCGGAATGGTTACTGACGCGCGAGAGCGCGCACGAACACCCTTGAACGAACTGCGCCCGTCGCGGCCACGATCGGCGCCAACCGTCGGTGCCGATCTGGCGACGGCCGGCCGAACGCAATGCGCCTGAGGCAGTTCGCAGCGCGACTCGTCGCCTGGGAGACCTTCTGCTTCTACCGGCAAGCGGTGACGGACGAGGCCACCCGGGGACCGGCGGAGGAATCGGACGGTCTGATGTTTCGTCAACTTGGGCCCGACGACTTCGCCAGCGCGTCGCTGTTCCAGGCCGGCAACCGCGCACAACGCTTCACGGCACGCCTCGACGGACCGCACGCGTGCTACGGCTATGTCGCCGACACCGGCGAAGTCGCCGCGTACATCTGGGTCTCACGACGAACGGACGGCGCATGCGAGGTGCCACTGGCCCAGAACATCAGACTGTCGCTCGCCCCGGGCGAACTCTACATCTGGGATTGCCGGACCTCGCCGACCTTCGAGAGCCGCGGCCTGTACCGCCGCGCCCTGCGCCGGGCGCTTGGCCTCGGCCGAGACGATGGCGCCGATGTCGCAGCGATCTGTTGTCATCACGACAATCTGGCTTCGATAAAGGGCATCAGCGCGGCCGGCTTCGAGCAGACCGCCGTGGTCCGCGTGTGCCGGCTTCTTTGGCTCAGAGCGGTTGGCCGTTCGGCACGCCTGCCTTTCGTCGCTTGGCGAGGCGGGAGCGTCGGGCTGTCGCCGCTCATCCGTCGATGACGGGCCAAGGCGACCCTGAATCAGATAATGCGGCCGTGGCGCAGGCGCCAAAGGGCATACTGGTGCCGCAGCCAGGTCGGCGCATCGGTCCTCAAGTAGCCTTCCGCCCTCTCACACCACGACGACATCTCTGCCTTGGCCGATGCCGCCGGCGTGCCAGTCGCTGTTGTTCCGTCAGCCCGATAGTAGAAGAGGTCGCGCGGCTTGCCGCCGAAATTCACCTTGGAACTATAGACCGGGCTGCCTTCGCCGGATTCGCCCATGTCGAGCAGCCGCACACCCCGCTGCCGACAGCGATTCATTGCCTGCCAGTTGAGGAACTGTACGGGCGCCAGCCGCCTGAACTCGTAGACCGCAGACTGGTAGGGATAGCAGGCGACCCCGCCCTGGTAGAGCAGCAGCATGCTGGCAACCGGCCTGCCGTCATGGAGCGCGACAAGAACTTCGGCATCGTCGCCGAACTGGTCGAGGACGTTGTCGAAGAACGCCCGGGCATGGATCTGCACCCCGATGCGCAGCATGTTGTCACGGTACTGTTCGTAGAGAACGTCAACGTAGCCCCGCCCGGCTGCCATTGTGAGCCCTGATTTCTCTGCCTTTCGGATCATGTTGCGGGTCTTGTCGCGCAGCCCGCGCCACATCAGTTCTTCGTCCTCGTCGATGTCCAGCACCAAGGTCTTGCGACGCGTCACTGGCCATGCCGCGGTGGTACATCGCCAGCCGGACGTGACAACGACGGACCGGACATCGCCGCACGCGCGCAGCTCCCTTACGTGTGTGAGCAAAGCCGCCGCCGCGGCCTCGTCGACGGCGCGCAGGCCATGCCGCAGGGAGTACAGGTGGCGCCTGCCGCGCAGGCTGCGGGTGGTGTAGGTCGGCAGGATGCCGACGATGGCATCGTCGGCCTGGGCGACAAAGAACCGCACGTCGGCGCCATAGGTGGCCTGGATCACCGGCGCCCATTCATACCGGGCCAATGGCGAGGCATCCTCGTCGGCCGACAGAAAGGCGTTCCAGCGCGCTTTGTCGGCCGCGGTCGCTTCGACGATCCGCAACGCGCGCCCGCCCGGCGGCGACGCCTCAGCCGGTCCGATAGGCTCGGGCACTGTATGCCTTCCGGTCCTGGAAATAGGGGCGACACAGGTCCGCGTACTCGTCGGCCGGCACCACGAAGAACATTTCGCCGTAGCAGCGGCGCCCCTTGCTGGGCATGAAACGCGAATTGAAGGCGTTCAGGCCGAGGGCATAGTGCGCCCAGTCGCGCCCTGCCATCTGCGAACGGTAGAGCGATATGGCGTCGGCCTTGCGTTCCGCCAGGTCAGTGATGTCGACGACGACGTTTCCGGGCACCACGGAATAGACCTGATAGGCCCAGATCTCCGGCTGACTGGCCGGGCCCACGCGGTCGATCATCGTGGCCACGATTTCGCTGGCGCGACGATGGTCTTCGTGATCATCCAGCAGGAATGGCAGGAACAGCGCGCCGGGGCGGAACTGGCGGACTTCCGACGCGACTGCCTCGATTGCCGCTTCGAAGGGAATGGCATGAGACGCGTGGTCACAGAACCGTGCCTCGAAGCCGAAACGAGCACAGACGGCTTCCGCTTCGGCGCGGCGCACGGCCGCTTCATCGGCCTTGCCGCTGGTCAGATAGAGCACCCGCACTGCCGCCCCGCGGGTCGCGGCGCGCAGGATGGTTCCCCCAGGCCCGATCAACTCATCGTCCGGGTGCGGCGCGACCACGACGATGCGGTCGGCATCCGGTCCCGTGGACACCACCGGGACCAGCTGGCGCTGCAGCCGCATGGTATCGACGACGCCGCGCGAGGCCTGCAAATCGCCCGCCGGCTGCCACGAGCGCAGGAACCATCTATAGGCCCGACGGCCCGACTTCCGATGCCGCAATGGCCGCGTCACTGCCCTCAACAGGGTCTTCATGCGCGGCCGCCGGTGTCGCGGACAGCACCAGATCGCCGCATCGTCGGCTCACCCGGCAGGGCGGGAACGGGGCGAGGCGAGCACGAGCAGGGCCGAAAGAAGCTTGACAGCCTGAAGCCCATGCCGCCACATGTCCGCACTTCGCCGGCGGCTGGATTCACCCGCTGTGCGGTAGCATGCCTGGACTGCAGCTCGGCGCTGTTCCTGCGATCGACAGACCCGAGTGCGGCAGCGCTGGCCGGGAAGCACCGGCGAAAGACCTCCCCCCCATCATCACCGGACCAATGACGATTTTCGACGATGCGTCCGTCCTGATCACAGGCGGAACCGGCTCGTTCGGGCGCAGCTTCGCCCAGGCGATTCTGGAACGCTATCAGCCGCGCCGCGTCGCGGTGTTCTCCCGCGACGAGCTGAAACAGTTCGAGATGGCGCATGAACCGGCATTCGCCGACGAACCGCGCCTCAGGTACTTCATCGGCGATGTGCGCGACCGCGACCGGCTCGAGATGGCCATGCGCGACGTGGACTTCGTAGTTCATGCCGCGGCCTTAAAGCAGGTTCCAGCCGCCGAGTACAACCCCTTCGAGTGCATTCACACAAACGTTCTTGGGGCGGAGAACGTCGTGCAGGCAGCCATTCGCAGCGGCGTCCCGAGGGTCATTGCCCTGTCGACCGACAAGGCTGCCAACCCGATCAACCTCTATGGGGCCAGCAAACTTGCCTCCGACAAGATCTTCATCGCGGCCAATCACCTGAGCGGCAAGGACGGTACGCGCTTCGCCGTGGTCAGGTACGGCAACGTGGTGGGATCGAGGGGCAGCGTGATCCCGTTCTTTCTGAAACGCATTCGCGACGGCGCGACCAGCCTGCCCATCACCGATGAACGGATGACGCGGTTCTGGATCACGCTGCAGCAGGGCGTGGACTTTGTGCTCTCGAGCCTCGACATGATGCACGGCGGCGAGATCTTCGTGCCCAAGATCCCGAGCATGAAGATCGTCGACCTGGCCCGCTGCCTCGCACCCGATCTGCCGCACGACATCGTCGGCATCCGCCCTGGCGAGAAGCTGCACGAGGTGATGGTGCCTGAGGACGACAGCCGGACCACCGTCGAGCTGCCCGATCGCTACATCATTCAGCCCGCCTTCAAATGGTGGTCACGCGAGGCACATAACGGCAACGGCGCAAAAGCCGTCACCCCAGGCTTCTGCTATGCCAGCAATCGCAACGACGACTGGCTCGATGCTGGTCGGCTGCAGGCGCTGCTTGCCACGCTGGACGACTAGCAATCGGCGACGGCATGCCCGACCGGATTGACCTGCCCTACGGCCGGCATCTCATCGACGACGACGACGTTGCCGCCGTGGCGCAGGTTCTGCGCAGTGACTTCCTGACCACGGGACCCGCCGTCGGCCAGTTTGAGGCCGCGCTGGCGGCGCGCACGGGGGCCGGCGAAGTGGTCAGCTGTGCCAATGGCACGGCGGCCCTGCACTTGGCATGCCTGGCGGCCGGCATCTCGCATGGTGATGCGGTTGTCGTACCTGCCGTGACCTTCGCCGCCACAGCCAATGCGGCACGATTCTGCGGCGCAGAGGTGGTGTTTGCCGATGTCGACGCGTCGACCGGCTTGATCACCGGGGAAACGATGACCGCCGCGCTCGACACCGTGGACAGGGGGCGACTGCGTGCGGTCTTCCCGGTTCACCTGAACGGCCAGTGCGCACGCCTGGACGACTTGGCGGACGTGGCGGACAGACATGGCCTGCAAATCGTCGAAGACGCTTGCCACGCGCTTGGCGGCAGCTATGGCGGCAACGACGCTTCGACCTACCGTGTCGGCGATTGTCACTACAGCACGATGACCACGTTTTCCTTTCACCCGGTCAAGACCATTGCGATGGGTGAGGGCGGCGCGGTCACGACAAACGACGCCGGTCTTTCCGAGCGCCTGCGGCGCCTGCGCAACCACGGCATCGTCCGCGATCCCGCCGCCATGCAGCATCCGGACCAGGCCGTCGACGCCAGCGGCGCCGCGAACCCTTGGTATTACGAGATCGACGAACTCGGCTACAACTACCGGGCCAGCGACATCCACTGTGCGCTCGGCCTGAGCCAGATTGGCAAACTGGATGCGTTTGCCCGCCGCCGCCAGCAGCTGGCCGCCCGTTATGACGCAGCATTGGCCGACCTTGCACCGCACGTGCAGCCGGTCCAGCGGGACGGCTTCAGCCGTCCGGTCTGGCATCTCTACGTGGTTCTGATCGATTTCGAGACCATCGGTTTGACACGCGGCCAGCTGATGCGGGAACTGGCCACAAAAGGCATCGGCACGCAGGTCCACTACCTGCCGCTGCACCGGCAGCCCTACTACCGCCACCGATACGGCGATGCTTCTTTGCCGGGCGCCGATCGCTACTATGCCAGCGCGCTGTCGCTGCCATTGTTTCCGGACATGGCGGACGAGGACGTAGACCGGGTGGCAGCAGCGCTCGGCGACTTGGTCCGAGCCGGATAGCCCGTGCCGCACGGCCCGACATCAACCGCTGGAACCATGCCGCAGGCCGCGGACCGCATGGCGACGCCGTTCGATCTCGACGCCATGTTGGCCGACGGCGATTGGCAGACATGGTACGGCTGGCCGGTCAGCATGACCGAACTTGACCGTCTGCAAACGGCGTGGCGACGGGCCCTGCTGGATTTCATGATCGCGGCACCGAGCGGCTTGCTGCAGGACACGGCGCTGCTCAGCTTCGGTCCCGTGCTCTCGCGGACCATTCCCCTGACAGAGTCGGCACAATGCCTCGACCTTGCCGACCAGCGCGGTTTCGAGATGCTCGGCGGCCCGCCGGAAGTCGATTACCTGCGTGGTGAACGCGCCGGTGACGACATCCCCGATGACACGACGCCGCACATCAAACCGATAATCTCGGCCCGCCACCCCCTGGTCCGGGGCATCCTCACGACGCGGCGCTATCAGCCGCTCTGGCGTCTTGCCGCCAGCTTCATCGCGCCCACCGGCAAGCTGGTCGCACACAACGAGCTGATTTTCGATGACCTGCGTCGCCGGAAGGAACGGGTTCGTTTTCACGACTCGGGCTCTTTGTTCAACAGCGCTCGCGACCCGCGCGCCAAGGCGAAGGATGACGACGCCACGGCGCTGGCGCGCGAACTGACGCAACGACTCGTCGGCGCGACGACGGTCGGCGAACCCTTTCGCAGCCGCCTGTCGACGCTGGTCGAGGCGAAGCTGGGCCAGATCTTCCGGCGCACCATGACCGATATGCTGTCGCTTCGCGACGCCGATCTGCCCGAGCTGCTCTACGGCAACAGCGGTGGTCAGTACGCGGCCCGGGCGATGGCGATCGAGATCCTGCGCCGCGGCGGACGGACGTGCTTTGCAGCCCATGCGGGATCGTCTGTCATGGTCCGCATGTCGGACGCACTGGCGATGCGCGAGTTCGCAGTGGCGAGCCGATTCATCGTGCAGACGCCGGCGCTCGCCGACCAGCCGGAGTTCGTGGAGACGCAGCAGCTGATCGCGCCGATCAGACATACCGAGGTCGACGGCGGAGGCGGACATCGCCACATCCTTAGTCTGCCGCTCTCACGCACGCGACCGGCGGGCAAGCGGCCGCGCCTCATCTACGTCTCCACGCTGTCCCGCGGCTTCGAGCGATCGGGCGTCAAGACCCTGCCGGAAGTCAGTTACCTGGACTGGCAGGTCCGCCTCGCGCGCTGGCTGAAGACGTTGCCCGTCGAGCTCATCTGCAAGCCGCATCCTGGCGGCTACTTCAAGGGCCGCCCCCACCCTATCGAATCCGACGCGACTGCCAGCTACGCCCCGTTCGAGGACGTCATGGGCGAAGCCGACGTCTTCCTGTTCGACAACTGCGCCTCGACGACGATGTGGGAAGCGGTCTGCACAGACCGTCCGATCGTCTATATCGACATGGATCTGTTCGACTTCCACCAACGCATCGATCCGCTGTTCCGCAAGCGCTGTCGCGTCGTCCGGGCACACTATGACGAGCAGCACCGGCCATGGTTCGACGCGCACGAGCTGCGGGAGGCGATCCTGGCGCCGGCCACGCCGGATTCGACCGACATCCGGCGGCTGCTAACCGGCGAATGACCGACGTCCAATCGAAGATGGCCACCGCGCAGATCGACACGCCGCGGCTGACGACAACGATCGTCACCTTGCGACCGTTCAGCCTCGACGACGTCGATGACACATACCGGCAGTGGCTCTTCGACCCCGAGGTGATCAGATATCTCGAAGTTCGCTTCGACGATCGATCGCTGCCGGCTTTGCGGGCTTTTGCCGAAGCGGCCATAGGCAACCCTGCCCGCCATTTCTTCGCCATCGAGACGCCGGACGGCAACGACAGAATCGGGACGGCGTCACTGCGGGTGCGGCCACTGCACCGCACAACGGATTTCGGCTATCTGATCGGCGATGGCCGCTATTGGGGAACTGACGCGGCGTTGGCAACGCAGGTTGCGCTGTTCGATTTTGCCTTTGGTCCGCTTGACCTGCGCAAGGTCCACGCCGGCACCTATGCCACCAACCGCGCGTCTCTGTTCAATTTCCGTCGCCTGGGCTTCGCGCGCGAAGGCATTCGCCGCGCGCAGTACCTCGGAGAAGACAGGCGGCCGGTCGACGAGGTTCTGTTCGGCCTGCTGCGCGACGACTGGGCCAGCGTGGGCCGCAAGTTCGATCATTTCCGTGTCACGACAGCATGACTGCGCATAAGCTCGAGGATCTGGCCGTCGGTCAGCAGGCGGAACGCACCGTCACCGTCGACGACGAGTTCGTCGCGCGCTTCGCCGCACACACCGGCGACACCAACCCGCTGCACCTCGATGCCGAGTTCGCCGCAACCACGGACTTCAAGCGCCGCGTCGCCCACGGTCTGTCATACGGCGCGGTGTTCTCGCAGCTGATCGGCACCGAACTGCCAGGCGAAGGTGCGCTTTGGATCTCGCAGGAGTTCCGCTTCCTGAAGCCGGTATACATCGGCGACGTCGTGACCTTGAGCGTCACCGTGGCGTCCATCAGCCGCGCCGCAAGGACGGTCACCCTGGATTGCGCCGCGCGCAATCAGTACGGCGAGGACGTGTTGAGCGGCAAAGGCGACGTCAAGCTGTTGGAACGAGCCGAAGCGCAGGTCGCGGCTGGGCCCTACGAAGAGCAACGCATTGCCCTCGTCACCGGCGGTTCGCGCGGCATCGGCGCTGCCGTGGCCCGGCGACTGGATCGCGACGGATTCTCCGTCGCGGTGACCTATCGCTCTTCGCACGATGAAGCACGGATGCTGGCCTCGGAACTCGCCAACGGGCACGCGATCAAAGCCGACGCAAGCATCCCGGCCGACGGTGTGGCCGCGGTCGCGGAGACCGCCGCCAGGTTCGGCCGCACGCCCGACACGCTCGTCTTCTGTGCGTGTGATCCGATGTTGAGCGGGACCGTCGATGACGAAACCTTCGAGCGGTTCGATCGCCACTGGCGCAGCCAGGTCGAAGGCACCTACAGCGTGGTCAAAGCGTGCCTGCCGGAGATGCGCAAGCGGCGGTTCGGCAACATCGTCGCCATTGGCACCGTCGCCACCGAGAACCGCCCGCCACCCAAGATGACGCCGTACATCGTCGCCAAGGCCGCGCTGACGAGCTATGTGCGGTGTCTTGCCGTCGAACTCGGCCCCGACGGTATCCGGGCCAACGTCGTCGCGCCGGGCCTGACCGAAACGGCACTCGTTCATGCCGTCTCGGAACGGCAGCGCAAGGTGATGGTGCGCGACACACCGCTGCGCCGCCTGGGCCAGCCGGACGACATGGCCGGTGTCGTTGCCTTCCTGGTCTCGCCCGACGCGGCGCATGTCAGCGGCGAGACAGTGCTGGTCAGCGGCGGCAGCGTGATCCGATGACGGCCGACTTCGACAGGTCGCAGTTCACCGAGGCGTGCCGCGCGGGTGACCTCGAGGCCGCGCGGGGGATGCTGGGGCTGCTCATGGAGCAGAGCGCAGGCACGGCAGTGCAGGAGTTTGCCCTCAGGCAGATACGGGGCGCGCCGGGCTACGCCGACCTGCCGGAGCGTCGCATCGCAGTGCTGGCCAGCTTCACGCCCGACCTCCTGGGCACGCCGCTGGCGCTTCAGGAGTTCATTCGCGGCCACCGCTCGACCATCGCGTTCTGAGCTTATGGTCAATGGCAGGGCGCCCTCAACGAGCCCGGCACGCTTGATGATTTCGCGCCCGACATCGCGTTGCTGCTGCTTCACCTGGAGGATGTCTGCCCTAATCTGGCCAATCGTCATCTCGTCGATCCGGCGATGTTGGACACGGAGGCCGACCTGCTGCTGGACGGACTGGTGCAGGGCATCGAGGAATTCCGCACGCGCAGCAAGACACCGGTCGTACTGAACAGCCTCATTGCGGCGCGGCGTGGCGTCGAGCGCTACTTCGACCGCACGATGCCAAACGGCCGGCAGCACCGCATCGACGACTTGAATCACAGGCTCACCTTGGCTGCCAATGCACTGGAGAACGTGACCGTCTTCGACTACGCCGGGCTTGTGACCGACTACGGCCGTGAGCGCTGGTTCGACCTGGTTCGCCACCACTCGAACCACTGTGCCATCACCTCGCCCGCGGTCGGCATCCTGGCCAGGGAACTCAGCCGCTACGCCGACATCCTCGTCTCGCCGCGGCGCAAGGTGTTGGCGGTCGATCTCGACAACACGCTGTGGGGCGGCATCGTTGGTGAGGACGGCGTCGACGGGCTTCACCTGGGTGGCGACTACCCCGGCAACGCCTACCGTGACTTCCAGGCGTGCATTGCCAATCTGAGGGCATCGGGGATCGCCCTCGCCACCATCAGCAAGAACAATCTCGACGACGCCGTGGAGGTGTTCGAGAGCAATCCCGGCCTGCCGCTGCAGTGGGCCCACTTCGCCAGTCAACAAGTGAACTGGCTGGACAAGGTCGAGAACCTGAAGACCGCCGCGGCAGAGATCGGCGTCGGCGTCGACAGTTTCGCCTTCATCGACGACAGTCCGGTCGAATGCGAGATGGTCAGGCACTTCCTGCCCGACGTGGCGTGCCTTCAGATGAGCGGGTCGCCGAGCCTGTTCGTCGATCTCCTGCTCTCGATCGACGGTCTGCACGCGGCGCGGCTGGCCCCGGAAGATCTCAGCAGGGCGAAAGGCTACGCCGCGGAGCGCGAGCGACGCGATTTGCGTGCGAGCAGCACGGACGTCAACGGATTTCTTGCCCGCCTCGGCCTGACACTGACCGTGGGGGCGCCGACGGCTGCCGAAATGCCACGCGTGGCGCAACTGTTCCAGAAGACCAATCAGTTCAACCTGACGACGAAGCGCTACGACCTTGCAGACCTGCTGGAGCGGCAGCAGGACCCGGATTGGCGCCTGAGGGTCGCCAAGCTCACCGACAACTTCGGTGACTACGGCATGATCGGCGTCACGCTGCTTCGCTTTACCGAAGCCGATTGCGAGATCGACAGCTTGCTGATGAGCTGCCGCGCCCTGGGGCGAAAGGTCGAGGACGCGCTCATCGCCCTGATCGAAAATGAGGCACGCGAAGCCGACCGACATCGGCTCGTTGGCCGTTACGTCCCGACCAAGAAGAACCAGCAGGTGGCCGATCTCTATCCCCGCTTCGGGTTTGCGGTGGGCGACGAGGAGAACGTCTTCGTCAAAGCGCTGGGGGAAACGCCTGCGCTCGCATGCCCGGAAATCATCTCAGTCGAGTACCAAGAGCCATGATGAGCAGAGCGACCATCGACGACACGCTGAGGCAGTTGTTCGTCGACTTGTTTGATCTCGCGCCCGAGGAGGTCCGCAACGAGACCAGCCCGGACGACTGCAAGGCGTGGGACAGCGTTGCTCACGTCAAGCTCGTCGCCGCCGTCGAGGAAACGTTTGGCTTTGTCCCGGCCCCTGAAGACGAGGCGGACATGCTGTCGTTCGAGCTCATCGCCGACATCCTTGAAGAGAGGTTGACCGGCGGCTGAGCCGACGTGGGAGGGCCGGCCATCCCGGCCCTGAGGCGAACACCGCCATCGCGCCTGCCTGGCTCGCCGCAGCCATTACCCTTCGGCCTGATGATCATCGCCGTCATAGGATTGGGTTCCATCGGCCTGCGTCACGCCCGCAATCTGCTTGCGGGCGGGCACACGGTCATCGGCTATGACCCAAACCCGTCGGCGCAAGAGCGCCTCAAGAAAGTTGACGGGCAGCCGGTTGCGACGGTTGCGGACGCGTTGTCGCGGGCGGAGGCCGCGGTCGTCGCCTCGCCCAACGACCGGCATCTCAGCGATCTGCGCCAGGCGATCGATGCCGGGTGCCACGTCTTTGTCGAAAAGCCGCTGGCACACACGGCCGAAGGCATGTGTGTCCTGCTGGACCAGGCCGAGGAAGCCGGACGGGTGGTGTTCGCCGGGCTCAATCAGCGCTTCAACCCGTCGGTTGCCGCCGCCCGCCGCATCATCGGCGAGGGCGGCATCGGCAAGCCGCTGTGGGGCCGCTTCACCTGCGCCAGCTACCTGCCCGACTGGCGCCCGGACCAGGACTACCGCCGAGGCTATGCCGCAGACCCACGCACCGGCGGCGTGATCTTCGACATCGTGCACGAGTTCGACATCGCGAACTTCCTGCTCGGGCCGGCGCATACCGTCACTGCGGCGGCACAAAGCTCCGGCTGGCTGGAGCTCGAAGCCGAGGATTGCGCGGACATCGTGCTGCGCCATGACAACGGCAGCCAGTCCAGCCTGCACCTGGACTATCTCACGCGGCCCTCACGGCGGACCGCCGAAGTCGCCGGAACCGACGGTTTTCTTGTCGCCGACGTCCGCGGCCGCGCGATCGAAGTCCGCGACGCCGGCGACGCGGTCGTGTTCGAGCGAGACTTCGACAGTACGGCGGAGCAGGAATACCAAGCCGAGATGGCGCAGTTCATCGCCTGCATCGAGGGCAAAGAGACGCCGATGTGCGACGGACGTGAGGCACTGAGCGTGCTGCACCAGGTGCTGCAGGCGCGCGAGATGTGCGGGCTGCCCAGGCCATGACCGCCGTCGCCATCATCCAGGCCCGCATGGGCTCCACGCGCCTGCCCGGTAAGGTGCTAATGGAATTGGCAGGCATGCCGGTGCTGGGCTGGGTGATCCGTGCCGCTGACGCGATCGCCGGCATTGACCGGGTCGTCGTCGCCACATCCCTCTCGCCAGCGGATGACGCGGTGGCGGGGTGGTGCAGTGACAGGGGCGTGACCTGCCGCCGTGGTCCGGAAGCGGATGTGCTGGCCCGCATCGCCACGGCGGCAGAGGCAGAGCAAGCCACGACCGTAATGCGACTGACTGCCGATTGCCCACTGCTGGACCCGGACGTCTGTGCCCAGGTTCTTGCACTGCTGCAACTGACCGGTGCCGACTATGCGACCAACGCCGATCCACGACGTTGGCCAGACGGATTGGATTGCGAAGTTGTCCGGGCCCAGGTGCTGGCGGAAGCCGCTGAGCGGGCAGTCAGCGCCCACGACCGCGAGCATGTGACGGCATTCATCCGCAACAATCGCTACAGCTACAATTGCGAGTTCCTGGACTGCCCGCTTCCCGGATTGGGACACCACCGGTGGACCCTGGACAGGCAGGAGGATTACGACTTCCTGCAGGAGTTGGTGTCCCGGCTGCCCGCGGGGCGGCCACCGGGCTGGATCGAGGTGCTCAGAGCGACCGGTGAACTATCGCCAACGCCGGACCCAGCTTGTCAGCCGAGAACCAATCCCGGCGACTCCGCGGGTGGCCGCTACCAGCAGTCGGCGCTGCTGTTCGAGCGCACGCTGCGGACGGTCCCGACGGCGACCCAGACCTTTAGCAAGAGCCATCTGCAGTTCCCCCCTGGTCATGCCCCTCTGTTCCTGACCCACGGCCGCGGCGGCAGGGTCTGGGACGTCGACGGCAATTGCTATGTCGATCTGATCTGCGGCTTGTTGCCCGTCGTGTTGGGTTACTGCGATGCCGACGTCGACACGGCGATCAACCGCCAGATGGCCCAAGGCATCAGTTTCAGCCTCGCCACAGAACACGAAGCGGCGTTGGCCGAACGTCTGGTCGAGATCATTCCCTGCGCGGAGAAGGTTCGATTCGGCAAGAACGGCAGCGACGCGACCTCCGCAGCGATCCGCGTCGCTCGCGCCTTCACAGGCCGGGAACGTATTGCCGTCTGCGGCTATCACGGCTGGCAGGACTGGTACATCGGTGCCACTACCCGAGACAAAGGCATTCCCGACGCGGTCAAGGCGCTGACGCACAAGTTCGCCTTCAACGACATCGACACGCTCGAACAGCTCCTCCAGGCACATCGCGACGAGTTCGCCGCCGTCATCCTCGAGCCGATAACCACCGAAGAGCCTGCGCCAGGCTATCTGCAGGCGCTGAAAGACCTGGTTCATCGTCACGGCGCCCTGCTGATCTTCGACGAGATCGTGACCGGTTTTCGCTTCCATCTGGGCGGTGCCCAGGCGTTGTTCGATGTCACCCCCGACTTGGCGAGCTTCGGCAAGGCCATGGCGAACGGCATGCCGATCTCGGCGGTCGTCGGCCGTGCCGACGTGATGGCAGAGATGGATGAGGTCTTCTTTTCCGGCACGTTCGGCGGTGAAGCGCTGTCGCTGGTCGCGGCCATCGCGACCATCGACAAAATGCAGCGCGAGGACGTCATAGCTCGGCTGTGGCGCAACGGCGAGGCGCTGGTCGACCGGGTTCGCAAGGAAGTCGATAAGTGCGCGCTGACCGACACGATCCAATTCCAGGGCATGGCGCCGTGGATGCTGCTCGCCGTGCGCGATCACCCGACCGCCCGCAGCGCGCTGGTCAAGACCATTCTGCGCCGTGAGCTGCTGGATCGCGGTGTGCTGGTCGGCGGCAGCCACAATCTCTGCTACGCCCATGACGAGGCGGACCTGGATCAGGTCTGCGCCGCCTATGCCGGAGCACTGGAGGTCTTGGCCGAGCTGCTTGAGCGACCGGACCTCGAAGCCAGCTTCAACGGGCAGGTGATCGAGCCCGTCTTCTCGGTACGCGCAGCGCCGTCATGACGCGGGCCGTTCTCCGCTTCGACGCCTCGCCGACGATCGGCCTCGGGCATGCCATGCGGGCTATCGCGATCGCCGAGGCGTTGCAGCGGCGGGGCATGCGCTGCACCTTCGCGGTCAACGCAGAGGCCGGCTCGTTGCTGCCGGCGCCTGCCGACGTCGACCTGTTGTCGCTGCCGGGCGATGTCGCAGAACAGGCCGCGACGTTGCAACGAACCTTTCCCGATGGCATCGATCTGTTGGTGGTCGATCATTACGGCCTGGATCGGCGCTTCGAAGCCGCCTGCCGGGAATGGGCGCGGCTGATCGTCGTCATCGACGACCTGGCCGACCGGCCGCACTGCTGCGACTTGCTCGTCGATCCGGCGCCACGCCCTGCCAGCGACTACAGCGGACACCTCGCGCCGGAGGCGCGTTGTCTGACCGGGCCCTGGTTTGCGCCGATCCGCGCGCAGTTCGCCGCCTGTCGCACCCGCTCCCTGTCCAGGGATCGCGCGGCGCCGCCGCGACGGCTGGCTGTCGCCTTTGGCGGCACCGACACAAAGCAGCTGACCGGCCGCGCATTGGACGCGATCGCGGCGTGCGGCCTCGATGCCTGGGTCGACGTCTACGCCGGCAGCGCCGAGAAGGCGGCGGTCGTGGCAGCCCGGCTCGATCGCCTTGGTGTGCGCGGCGAGGCCCTTGGCCGCATGGAAGATCCCGCTGCACGCCTGGCGGAAACAGACCTGGTAATCGGTGCTGCCGGTGTCAGCGCCTGGGAACGCTGCGCCCTCGCGCTGCCAAGCCTCGCCGTGCAGACGTCTGGCAATCAGGCGAACAATGCCGGCGCCCTGAGGTCGGCCGATGCCGCCGAGGTGTTCGACCTCGAGCAGGCCAGGTCCCCCGACCACGTGGCAGCCGCCCTGCTGGCGCTGACTGCGGATGGCAGGCGACGGCAGGCGATGGGCCTGGCTGCAGCCACGCTGTGCGACGGTCGGGGGGCGGCGCGGATCGTGGCCGACGTGCTGGCACCAGTCAGCAAGGCCGGACACCCCATCAGGTTGCGGCCGGCCTGCATGGCGGATGCGGAGCTGATCCTCGACTGGCAGCGTTTGCCCGAAACGCGGCGCTACTTCCGCAACCCCGAACCGCCGAACCACGCCGGGCACATGCGATGGATGGCGGACCGCCTCGCCTCGCCGGACGGTGCGCTGACGGTGATCCGACATGGCGAGGAGGACGCCGGAATGCTGCGGCTGGAAGCCGCGGCCGCCGGCGACGGGCTCGAAGTCTCGATCCTCGTCGCCCCCGCAATGCCGGGACTGGGGGTCGGCGCGGGCGCGCTTGCCATTGCCCGCGCCGTCTGGCACGACGTCGACTTGGTCGCCGAGGTCCTGCCCGGCAATTGCGCCTCCGCGGCCATGTTCCGCCGCGCCGGCTACCGCCTGTCGGACGGCCTGTTCCGAAATCCCGCGGCGGCGGGAACCCGCCTAGCGGACAGGGAAAGTACGCTCGGATGACAAAACGAACCATGCGCGCAGGCGACCGGACCATCGGCGAGCAGGCCCCGGTCTTCGTCATCGCGGAAATCGGCATCAATCACAATGGCGACCCGGAACTGGCCCGCGAGATGATCCGGATGGCTGCCGACGCTGGCGCTGACGCCGTCAAGTTTCAGACCTACACCACGGAGAGCCTGGTTGCCGAAGGCAACTACTACTACGAGCTCTTCAGGAAGGCAGAGATCTCGGAACTGGCGGCCCTCACGGAGCTGCAGGGCTACGCGGCATCGCAGGGCGTGCTGTTCTTCTCCTCGGCAACCTCGGCAACAGGGTTCGACATCCTCGAGCGCCTGGACTTGCCGCTGATCAAACTCAGCTCGGCGAACCTCACCAACATCCCCCTGCTGCGGCGGGTCGGTGCAAGCGCAAAGCCCGTGATCATTTCCTCGGGCGCCGCCACCCTCTCCGAAGTTGCCCGGGCCGAAGAGACCCTGCGCGAGGCCGGCGCGCCGCAGGTGGCGGTGCTGAAGTGCACCTCGATCTACCCCTGCCCGCCGGAGCACGCGAACCTGGCGGGTATCGAGACGCTGAGGTCGGCCTTCAGCGGGCCGATCGGCTTCTCCGACCATACCGCGGGCATCACCGCGGCGACGGCGGCGGTCGCCCTCGGCGCGACCATCATCGAGAAGCACTTCACCCTCGACAAATCGATGGAAGGTCACGACCACCATTTCTCGGCGGACCCGCCGGAGTTGCGCGACATGATCGTTGCCATCCGGGCGATGGAGCGGATGCGGGGGGACCCGCAGATCAGGCCTGTTGGCGACGAGATCGAGTTCCGGGCCATCAGTCGACGGTATGTCACGGCGCTGCGCGACATCGCCGAAGGCACGACGATCGCGGCCGACATGCTGGTGTCGCGGCGGCCCAAGGACGGCCCAGGTATCCTGCCCGAGCACCTGGACGTCATCGTCGACCGTACGGCGCACCGCGCGGTTCCGGCCGGTCACAGCGTCAAATGGGACGACATCTAGTCGTCCGCGGGCGATGGCCGAGCACATCTACGCATACCTGCCGCGACCGGCGATGTCCCCACTGGGCGACGGGCGTTCCGTGTATGCCTTGCCGGTGGCCGGCGCGCCGCTCTGGCGGCATATCGCCGCCGCCCACGCGGCGCACACGGACGGCGCCGCCCATTTCGTCGTTGCGGATCCTGCGCTGCAGCGGGACGCTGGCGCGATGGAGGCCATCGCCAAGTTCGGCGCCACCGGCACCGCCTCGCCCGACGGCGCGGCGCTCGAACCCTCGGCAGGCGGCTTCTTTCCTTCGCGCGACGGACGCCGGCTGCCGCTGGAACTGCCGTGGCAACTGCTCGACGTGATGCAGGAGATCCTGTCTGGCGTCCCCGCTGGGGTCTCCCCCGACGCCGAGGTCGAGCCGGGCGTGGAGATTTCCGGCAACGTCCGCATCGAGGCCGGCGCGCATGTGTTCGGCGGAGCGCGTATCAAGGGTGACGTCTATATCGGCGCCAACGTCGTGGTCGGCAACGGCGCGCTGATCCGCGGCGCAACCAGCATCGCCGCCGACGGCGTAGCCGGCTTCTCCGCCGAGGTGAAGAACTCGCTGCTTGGCGAGGCCTGTGGCGTCGGTCCCCTGGCCTTCGTGGCGGACTCGCTACTGGAGCGGAACTGCTTCCTGGGCGGCACGGCGCGGATCTCGAACTACCGTCTCGACGGCGCCGACGTCGCCATGGAGATCGACGGCCGGCGCCGCTCGACCGGGCGCAGGCAGTTCGGCGCAGTCCTGGGTCCCGCCGTGCGCGTTGGCATCGGCGCGGTGCTCTACCCGGGCCGCAAGATCGGTGCCAACTGCCTGATCGGCCCCGGCGTCAACGTCACGCGGAACCTTGATCCGGACCTGCGGGTCGAGATCCGTCAGGAGCTGGACATCCGGGCGCTGCACACCGGCGCATGAAGACCATGGGCACACGGGCAGGAAGAGCATGACATCGGTTCTCGTGGTGGCGGCACATCCCGACGACGAGGTGCTCGGCTGTGGCGGCACGCTCGCACGTCACGCGGCCGCTGGCGACAGCGTCGATGTGCTGATCGTCGCCGAAGGCGCGACCTCGCGGCAGCCCGGAAGCCCGGGTTCCGCGACGGCGCAGCCTGCCGGACTCGCGAGCGCGGCGGCGGCGGCCGCGCGCGCACTCGGCGCCCGGCCACCGAAGCTGCTCGGCCTGCCGGACAATCGTCTCGACAGCCTCGATCTGCTCGACTTGGTCCAGGCTGTGGAAGCCGTTGTCGGCGAGATCCGCCCCGAGATCATCTACACCCATCACGGTGGCGACCTGAACGTCGACCACGCCCTGGTCCATCGCGCCGTCAGGACCGCCGCCCGCCCGCTGCCCGGCAGCCCGGTCCGTGCGATCTACGCCTTCGAAACCGTCTCGAGCACTGAATGGGGCGGCGGCGCGGTCGGCGCACCGTTCGAGCCGACGCGCTTCGTCGACATCGCCGCCAACCTGGACGTCAAGCTGCAGGCGCTGCGCTGCTATGACGTGGAAATGCGTCCGTTTCCCCACCCGCGCTCCTACGAGGCCGTCGAGGCCGGCGCCCGTTGCGCCGGGGCGGCCGTCGGCCTGGAGGCCGCTGAACGGTTCGTCGTCGTCCTGGAGCGCGTGAGTTCATGACCTGCCGACCCGCACGGCATATGAAAGAGGGCCACCTGGCGTCATGGCGATGAGCGAGGCGAGCATCAGGGGTTTGCTGAAAGCCGCGCCCGGCGCGCGTCCGCTGGCGCGCCGCCTGCGCAGGCTGCGCAAGCAGGTGCGCAATCTGCCGCGGACGCTGGCGCTGCTTCCCGTCGAAGCCTATCTGCGCACGGCGAGCGGGCGCATCCTTTCCGATCAGGTCCAGCAGCTCGAGGAACGCCTGGCGATGGAGCGCGATCAGTCGCGGCGCCTGCGGCACCTGCTCGACGACAAGATTGCCTTCCTCGACGTCGGCGCCCGCCACGGTCCACCGTATCATTTCGCCCAGTATGCCGAATTCTTCGATTTCTACCTCGTCGAGCCCGAACCACTGGAAGCGCAACGCCTGCGCGACGCCGACTACTACGTCATCGACAAGGCACTTTCCGACAGCATCGGCGAAATCACGCTCAACGTTACCCGCAAGCCGGGTAGCTCGAGCATGGCCGCGCCCGGCGGGCCGATGGCAAGCTACCTGCTGCCAGATCCTTCGGTTCACGACGTCATCAAGCGCATCTCGATTCCCGGCACGACGATCGACGCCGTCGCGGCGGAACGCGGCGTCGCATTCCACCTCGCCAAGTTCGATACGCAGGGCACGGAAACCATCATCCTGCAGGGCATGAAGACCTGCCGGCCGATGGTCGTCATGTCCGAGGTGTTTACGGGCGCCTGCTATCAGCAGCGCCCGACGTTCTACGACCTGTGCAGCGAGCTCTATGACCGGGGCTACCTGCCCTACTGGTTCAAGATGAGCCGCACGCCACCGCCGGCTGCGCGGTCCCGTGTGGTTGGCAGGAGCTGGCCCGGCCTGCCGATTACCGGGGATATCGGCTTCATCCCGGACTGGTCGCGCCCGGAAGGGCTCGCGATCATTCTGCAGGACGATCTGAAGTACGCCGCGGTAATGCTGACCATCGGCCTCGAGAATGTCCTGCGCTTCGTGGTCAGCGAGGTCGAGCTGCCGCACGCCACGCGGATCCGCGAAGTGCTCGCGATGGCGCTGCCACGGACCCGCATTGCCCAAGGCAACATGGCGCTGAAACCCTGATGCATTTGGCGCCCACACCGGAAGAAACGGACGTTGCAAAGACGACGAGCCCCCGTGCCGGGAGTCCCGATGAGTACCGTTGAGAAACGCGACCGCTCCTGGCGCGTGTTCGCCGCACTGTTCAGCCGCCATCCCTTTTACACGCTGGCAACGATTGGCCTGCTTCTGCTATCGAGCACCTTCGAAGGCATCGGCATCGCCATGTTGCTGCCGTTGCTGAATTCGGTAACCGGCGCCGCAGAGGGCGGAAGCGCCGTTAGCCGCTGGGTCGATGCGGCGTTCGGCTACGTCGGGCTCGTGCCCACGCTGCCGAGCCTGATCCTCGTGGTTGTCGTCCTGATCTTCTTCAAGGCCCTGTTCAGGTTTGCCGCAGACACGGTGCTCGGCACCGTCAGTGCGATGCTGGGCGGGGACTTCCGGCATCGTATCGTGGACGCCATGATGCAGGCGCGGTGGCGGCACTTCGTGTCGCTGCCGAACGGCCGCGTCGCCAGCGCTATAGGCAGCGAGGCCAATGTTGCGGCCAGTTGCTATGTCGCGATCGTCAAGATGATCGCAAGCACACTCCAGGTCGCCGTCCAGCTCAGCGTTGCCCTGATGATCTCTTGGAAGGTCACGTTAGCGGCCTGCCTCCTGGGCGGACTGATCGCACTCATGAGCGCCCGCCTGGTCAGCGCGAGCCGGAAGATGGGGCAGATGCGTACGGAGGGCATGGCCATGCTGTCGACCCGTCTGCTCGAGGCGATCGGCGGGATGAAGGCGTTGAAGGGAATGGGCGCGGAAGACCGCATGGTGCCGCTGCTCAGGTGGGAAATCGGCTCCATCAAGTTGGCAACGCGCAACCTGTTCATCCTGACCTCGGCGATCCGCACCATCCCGGAGCCGGTCGCGGCCTGCGTCATCGGGGCTTCGCTGTTCGTCTTCCTGCAATACATGGGCGGACAGATTGAGAGCTTCCTCGTCCTGGCGCTGCTCTTGTCGCGTGCGATCACCAGCGTGGCCGAGATTCAGCGCTGCTATCAACGCATCCTGGCGTGCGAGCCCAGTTTCTGGTTCGTCGAGAACATCGTTCGCAGTGCGCAGCGCCAGAAGGAGCGGTCAAGCGGCAAACGCGACGTCGTTCTGGCGGAGAGCGTGCGCTTCGCCAACGTCGGCTTCGACTACGGCGAGCATCGGGTCCTGGACAACGTCGACCTGCAGATCGCGGCCGGCACGGTGACGGCATTTTCAGGCCTCTCCGGTGCAGGAAAGACGACGCTGGTCGACCTGGTGGCAGGCCTGCACGAACCCGGCACGGGCGCCATCTACATCGATGGCGTCCCCCTGAACGAGATCGACCTGAACAAGTGGCGTTCGCACATAGGCTACGTCCTTCAGGAGACGTTCCTGTTTCACGAAACGATCCGGAACAACGTCACCCTGGGCGACCCGGCGCTGTCGGAAGACGACACCGAGGCAGCGCTACGCAAGGCCGGCGCGTGGCAGTTCGTCTCCCGTCTGCCCGAAGGCATGAACACCGTGGTCGGCGAACGCGGCGCCCGTCTGTCGGGCGGACAGCGCCAGCGCATCGCCATTGCCCGCGCGCTGGTGCGTCGGCCGTCGCTGCTGATCCTCGACGAGCCGACGGTCGGTCTCGACCGGCAGACCGAGAGCGAGATCTGCGAAGCGATTGCAAGGCTCCGCAGCGAGATGACGATCCTGGCGATCTCGCACCAGCCCGCCTTGTTCGACATCACCGATACCGTATACCAGGTCCGCGACGGCAAGGTGTCGAAGATGACGGCGCGCGGGCCCGGACCGGTCGGCGGCGGCAGCCAGGACGCGCGGCTCGGATCGGAACCGCAGCCGCTCAAAGGGACATTGGGATTGAGTGGCGGCAACCTGAAGCAAGTACCAGCAGGGACACCCCGGTCCCGAGGTGCAGATGATGGACGGAAACGAGGTTAGCCGTGAGCACGCTTGAATTTGCGCGAAAGTGCTTCTCGACGCAGAAGCTGATCGACGTTCAGATCCTGAACGTCCTCGGCTTGCAGGTCGTGCGCGTGATCCTGGCACGGATCGCCGTGATCGTACGGCGCTGGCGTGTGCCCGAACGGTCCAATCCCTATGCTCGGGAACTTGCCAAGCGGGGCTGCGTCATGATCGAGAACTTCCTGCCGGACGAGGAGTTCCAGGAAGTACGACGCGAGTTCGAGCGGGCGTTCTCCGACCCAGAACTGGAACGAACGCCGCCGACAGTTGACCGCTTCGGCGTGCAAACGCAAACGCCGCGGATCGACGTCAGCATGCGGGATCGCTATCCAGCCACGATCCGGACGTTTTGCGACAACGAGAGATTCCTCGAGATCGTGCGCGGCCACGAGGGTCGCACGCGCGGCGAGTACCTGAAGCTGGGAGCGCACAAACTGATGTTCTGGGACAGTCGAATGGCGTCCAACACGTCGGCAGCCCGCGTCGACAACAGCAACACCGATCTGCACAGCGATACGTTCCATACGATCACCAAGGCATTCCTGTATCTCGATGACATCGACGCGCAGAACGGTGCGCATCGATATGTGCCCGGGTCGCATCGCCTGACGTTGCGTCGCTTGTGGTTCGAGTATCTCGACAGCGTCGTCCACAAACAGGCAGCCCCGCGGATAGAGGACGAGGAAGCGGATCTGTTCGGCGACGGCATCCGATCCTTCGAAGCTCCAGCCAACACGCTGGTGATGGCTAATGAGCAGGGCTTCCACGCCCGTGGCTACTTCGGCCCCGACGGCAGACGCCGGGTAGCCTATTGGGAGTACCGCTCGCACCCGTTCCGGTAGGCGGCATGCTCACATGCAGCCGACGACGGAAGCGCCACGGAAATCTGATCGACCAGACAGGAACAGAGACCGACGCGTGATGCCCGAAGCAGCCACATCCCCGCCTGGTAAGCCGCGTCGCCGGCTCAGCGCGCAAGCCGTTCGTCACGCAGCGTGGGCCGGCTTCCGGATGCTGGCGCGCGGCCATGTGCACTGGCCGCTGCTGACCCTGTTCGCCCGCGTGATCAGTGAGCGCCAGCCAAACGGCCACTACCGGCCGGCCGCACACAGCGCGGCGGACGGGCGGCCCACGGTGCTGGCGCTGTCGCCGGAGGAGTTCCGCGGCGACCTGCAGTTCCTTGCGGAAACGGGCCAGGTCCGCCTGCTCGAAGTGCCGGATGTCTGGCTGCGGCGCCTGATGTTCCAGTTCTTCCCGATCGACCGCGACGGTGACGTGCTGTACCGTTTCGTCAAACCGGCCCCTGGTGCACCGCACTACCGCGAGAAACAGACCTACCGGAAGTTCCTGCGCCGGTTCCTGCCGAAGCTCTATGCCCACCTCGGCGTCGACTGTGTTATTACCCATCACATACACAACATCCCAGCCGTCGACTGGGGCGAGGTGTCGCAGTCGCTTGGCGTTCCCTACCTCGTGTTCCATCGCGAGTGCCTGCATGCCGCGCCGCGCATCGTCCGGCACATCAAGGAGCGGGTCGCGCCACTGGCCCCGTTCGCCGGCGAACACATCGCCGTGCACAACGAGGCGGCGCGAAGCACGTTCATCGACTGCGGATATTGCCGGCCCGACCAGATCTCGAGCCTGGGCGCGGTGCGCATGGACAGCTACCTGGCACGTGTGGCCGAAGACCAGGGCCCGCCCTCCGGCCGACAAACCGTGGCCTTGTTCGGCTTCACGATCGGCCGCGACATCGGCAAGCGGCTGCACGCATTCACCGATATTGTGCACCTCGCCTTCGCCGAGCTGGCCCAACGGCACCCGGACGTGGACTTCGTGATCAAATACAAGAAACAGTATGAGACATCGTGGCTGCGGCAGTTCCATGCGGCCCTGGCCCAGCGTGGCCTGGACGTAAGGGAGCTGACCAACCTGCAGGTCACTGCCGACAGGGATGCCCAGGAGCTGATCATGGCCAGCAGCGCCGTTTGCGGCTTCAACTCGACCACGCTGCTCGAGGCCGCGCTCGCCGGACGCAAGGTGGTGATCCCCTACTTCCCGGAGCTTAAGGCCGACGGCGTGACCGATTACATCCTGTTCCACGACTACTACGACGCCTTCGATCTGGCAGAAACGCCGCAGAAGTTTCAGGAGATGCTGGAGGTGGGATTGCGCCCCTATGAAATCCCCGCCGCCGTTATGGCTCGTCGCCGTGAGGTGTTCGCCCGCTATCTCGGGGATCTCGACGGCGATGCGACCCGACGCTATGCCGAGCTTGTCCGCACGACCGTCGGGCACAGCCAGACGCATGGTCGATCGCCTGACCTGCCCAAGGCGTCCTATTCGACGGCCGGCTAGCGGCAGGCACCAACGCGGAGCATCCGAAATTGCAAGTCCAGTCTCCCACTGCCCTGAGCGACCCGCTGCGCGTGGTGTCCATCAAGCACGATGGCTTCTATCGCAACCTGCTATTGGATCTCGCACAGTTGCTGCACGATCGTCACGGCAGCGAACTGCACTGGTACTGTCCGCGTCCCGAGATGGTTGCGTTTCTGAAGTCGGACCCGCGCACGGAGATCTTCGCCAGCATCAACCACGTCGACGCCGCCCACCGCTCTCGCTTCGACACGGCCTTCGACGAAGACGCGGTTATGCGCCATGCCCGCGAACTGGAGCAGCGCTACGGCACGACCATCAACCGCTTCGCTGTAACCGATCGGCATTTCGGGCGAGGCTTCGCTCCAACCGGCTTCTTCCACCCGCGCTCGAGGCAGTCCGAGGGCAGCAGCTACGGCCATTTCGTGGAGACGTACAACGATTTCCTCGATTATTGGGACCGCGAATTCGAGAACAAAGGGATCGGCCTGCACATTACGTCAGACTGGCGTGAAACGGCCGTTGCCCGCAGTCGCGGTGCGTTGAGCCGGCGTGCGATGTCGTCGCGTTTCCAGAACTACCACTTCTGGGCCACCGACGAATTCGGCTTTAGCGACCGGCTGGAACCGGCCTATCTTGCGGCGACAGCGGCGGACACCGACGTGGAGATTGCGTCCGGCCCGCTGACGACGGTCAAACAGATCGAGGGGCGTCGTCGCAACGCCGACGTCCGTTACCTGCTACGCAGCTTGCTGCGCAAGCTGCGCACCTATGCCTATCACCGCTACAAGGGCCACAGCAAAGCATCGCACTACTACCTGCACGACGAACTTCGTTTCATCGTGAAGCAGTGGCGGGACGCACGCAGGATGCAGGCACCGGGACTTGTCAGCCAGGCGCAACTGGCCGGGCGGCCGTACGTCTATTTGCCGCTGCAGGTCGATCCGGAAATGGGCTACCAGGGCCAGTCGCCGGAATACTTCTACCAGCATTCGGCAATCATGTCGGTGGCGCGAGACCTTCCAGCCGGCGTCGTCCTGGCGGTCAAGGAGCACTTTCCGGCCCTGGGGCGCCGGCCCGCAAACTTCTACGATCAGTTGCGCGACCTAAAGAACGTCGCATTGGTCGATATCCGCGAGAACGGGCTGGAACTGATCCGCGGCGCGGCAGCGGTTGTCAGCATCACCGGCACCGCCGGGCAGGAAGCCGCCGTGCTCGGCAAGCCGGTCATTACATTCGGACGGCACAACATCTACAACATCCTCCCGCACGTCTCGGTGGTGACGGACGAGGCCCAGATCGAGGGCTATCTGCATCGCGCCATGTCCGCCGATTTCGACGCCCAGGCCGCTCGTACTGCCGGCGCACGTTATATCGATGCGCTGAAAGCGATCTCATTCGACCTGGAGAGCGCCAATCTCGACGACAAGGCCGCCTATTCGCCGGCCTCGGTGGAGGCCGCCTATGACCGCCTGCTCGAGAGCCTGCACCAGCCCGAGGCGAGAAACGCCGGGCTCGCGCAGGCCTGACATGCGTTGCCAACCGAGCGGACGCGGAATCTTCACGCGCTGCAAACATCATCACTAGCAAACGGCAGTTGTCGGAAATGACTCAGCCCGAGGCACGCCGCACCGCTGACGCGCCGGTGACGTCGCCCGCCAACACCGGCACCATCGTGCGGGATTGCATACTCTGTGGTGCATCAGCCCACGAGCCGGTGTTTGTGTACACCTTTGATTTTCTCGTCAATGTGCGCGGACAGTCGGCAGAAAAGCTGCGTCGCACCGGATGGACGGAAGACGTCACGTCGACCATCGTTCGCTGCGAAGCCTGCGGCTGCCACTACGTCCGTGACGTCAGGCTTCCGTCTTCGCAGTATGCCGCGGCCCGGTCGGAGTGGTCGGAAAGCGACGAGGCCATAGCGGAATTCGCAAAGGAGATGCTGGCACAGGACACCTTCAAGAGTTATCCCAACCGCGACGCGGAGAACTGGACGGTGCGCACGCTGGTCATGCTCGCCGCCAAGGCGCAACAGCGCGACATTCGTTTCCTCGATTTCGGTGCCGGCGGCGGTCAGGCCAGCAGCATGGCGCGGGCCTGCGGCGTGCGCGACGTCGTCGCTTATGACCCGTTCTTCGTGTCGGCCGCGCAGAAGCGATATGACGCAGCCAACTTCGCCGGCATCCTCTGTGTTCGCGACAAGCCGACCCTGATGACTCTGGGCCCGTTCGATGCGGCAATTTTCCAGTCCGCCGTCGAGCACGTTGCCGACCCGCGCGGCGAACTGGCAACCATCTTCGAGCTGTTGTCGCCGGGCGGCTATCTTTACGTCAACAACCCGGTCATGGACCTGAACAAGAAGATAGGGGCGTTGCGGGCCGCCAGGAAAATCGTCAAGCGGGACCGCATCAGCCACTACCATCCCGGTCATCTCAATTATCTGCTGCCGAACGAGTTCGCCGCGCTCCTGCGCGAGGTCGGCTTTCGGATCACACCGATGGTGCTGTACCCACCGGTGCCCATGGCGCCGGGTTTCCTTGGCGCCCGTCTGAAGCAAAACGCGAAGAGCGCAGTGCGCTGGCTGCAGAATACACTGGGCCTGCCGTACACGCGTTACGCCTACGTGGTGCAGAAGCCGTGACGGCCGGGCCCGCGGAGGCACAGATGTCCGGTCAAACGCGGCCTGGAAATGCAGCCGGCGCTGGTGGCAGTGCTGCGGCCGCGACCGAGGCTTTCGTGCCGCAACTGATCGGCATCGGCTTTCCCAAAGCCGGCACGACCTTCATTGCGCGGCGCCTGGGCGAGCACCCGAACATCCGGCTGGCGTCGCGCAAGGAAACGCACTTCTGGGAACGGCCGGAGCGCGACTTCGACGTCTACCGGAACTACTTCGAAATGCCCGACATCGACAGCGCGGCGCTGAAGCACGAATGGACGGTGGGCTACATCTATTCCGAGACGGCGCTGCAGGGCTTGGCGACGCACGCGCCGCCGGGCACGCAGTTCCTTGTTGCATTTCGCGATCCCGTCGACGCGTTCTTCTCCAACTACAATTACCGGCGGATGATCAATCACAGCAATCTGGAGCGGAAGCGGCCGCCGAAGTTCTTCTTTGAGAGCCCCGACGAGCACTCGACCTATGTCGAGCGCTACTTTTACGACACGCACTACGCCCGCTTTCGCCGCTTCCTGCCGGATCACCGCGCCATCGTGATCGACTACGCCTGCCTGAGCGCGCAACCCGACCTGGTGTTCCGCCAGCTCTACCAACAGTTCGGCCTGCCCTATCATGCCGGGCACCTGCAACCGGGCCGCGAAAACCCATCCATCTCGCCCAAGAGCCTGCTTGCGGACCGCGCCCTGCGCAAAGCGTTGCGCATGATTTATGGCGACCCGGGTCCGATCTACCGCGCAGATTTCCGGAAGAAGCCGAAATGGGTTGCGCTTCTGCAATGGCTCAATTCGGAACGCTATATCTACGACGAGCAGCTGGCAGAACGCCTTCGCGACCTGCACGCCGGTCACCTGACTGAGTTCTTGGCCATGGTCCGGCGCGATCCCAACACGGTACTGATCGACGACGGATCTCTGCCCGCCGAGCCCGAGGGCATGGCAGCCAGTTGATGGGCGCGAAGATGACCTCGGCGGCCGACACGAGATATCGGCCGCGCGCGCATGCACGTCGCGGTCGCGAATGCAGATGATCGCCGACCGCACGTCCGGACGACTGGTGGTCACCGGCGCTTCCGGCTTTCTCGGCCGGCATGTCGTCGCCGAACTGACCCGACGGGGAAAGCCGGTGATCGCCGTCGCCCGCACTCTGGTCCGGGATCCCGCGACGGCCGATTGGGTGCAGGTGAGCCGATATGCCGACACGCCGGCACCACCCGGCGCCACTCTGATCCACCTGGCCGAAGCCCGCGACATCAACGCAGCGGATGCGAACGGCGCGCAGCATAGTGAAGCCACCATTGCGTTGGTGAACCTGCTGATCGGCAAGGGCTACCGTCGGCTCGTCTACATCTCCTCGGCGGCGGTGTACGAGGACTGCCTGACCCGGCCACGAGAACCTGACGAGGAGGCGACAGCAAATGGCGCTTATGCGCAGGCCAAGCTCGGCTGCGAGGCGCTTGTCCGCAATGCAGGTGGCGTGGTGCTGCGCCTGGCCAACCTTTACGGCCCCGGCATGGCGGCGAACAACGTGATGTCGGACCTCCTGGCACAGGCCCGAAGCGGAGAAGAGCCGATCCTGCTGCGCGATCTGACGCCTGTGCGCGACTTCCTGTGGGTCGAGGATGCCGCCGCCGGCATCGTCGATGCCGCCGAAGGCACGGCGTGCGGGGTTTTCAATCTGTCGACCGGCCAGGGCACGTCGATCGGTCAACTGGCGCAGACCACGCTACGCCTGCTGGGGCAGCCAGATCGCCAGGTCCGCGGCCGCAGCGCCCCCGACAGGACGTCAACCCTGGTGCTGGACTTCGGCGCAACGACGACGGCCTTCGGCTGGCGGCCACGAACCACTCTGTGCGCAGGCCTGAAGCGTCTGCTGGAAGCAGCCTGATGGCACGCAGGACAGTCGCCGTCTTCACCGGGAACCGCGCCGAGTACGGCCTGCAGTTCCCAATTCTGAAGGCAATCGACGAGCATCCGGCATTGGACTATCGGCTGATCGTGTCCGGTGCCCATCTGGATGACAACTTCGGGCGGACGCTGCAGGAGATCGAAGCCGATGGCTTCGTCATTCACGACGAGGTCCGCATCGACCTGGATGCCGACAGCCTCGTCGCCACCGCCCAGGCCATCGGCTCGGGCGTGATCTCGATGAGCCGGGCCCTGGAACGCATCCGCCCGGATCTGCTGGTGGTCTATGCCGATCGCTTCGAGGGCTTCGCCGCGGTGATCGCCGGCACGCAGATGAGCATACCGACGGCACATATCGAAGGGGGTGACATCACCGACGGCGGCGCGCTTGACGACTCGGTCCGACATGCCATGACCAAGCTGTCGCATCTGCACTTCAGCACCAATGAAGAGGCCAGCAACCGGATCAAAGGCATGGGCGAGGAGCCGTGGCGGGTCCACACGGTGGGGTTCCCCGCCATTGACCTGATTGCAGACGGCAATTTCGCCGACGCCGACGAGGTGTTGGCGGCCTATGGCCTGGATCCGGGCCGACCGTTGGTCGTGTTCACACAGCATTCCGTAACCACTGAGTTCGACCAGGCAACGGCACAGGTGCGACCGTCGCTGCAGGCGATGCGCCGGCTGGCCGCGGACGGGACGCAGGTCATCATCACCTATCCCAACAACGATGCCGGCGGCCGGCGGATCATCGCCGAGCTTGAAGCCCTGGCCGCACAGCGTCTCGACAACCTGCAGCTGCACCGTTCGCTGGGCCGTTACAACTACCACGGCCTGCTTGCGCTGGCACGCCAGCCGGATCAGCGCGTGGTCTGTGTCGGCAATTCCTCGTCGGGTATCAAGGAAACGCCTGCGCTTGGCTGCCCGGCCGTCAATATCGGCTCGCGCCAGTATCGCCGACTGCGTGCGGACAACGTCCTGGACGCGGACTACGACGCCGAAGAGATCTACCAGGCCACCCGGCGCGGCCTCTATGACGAGGCATTTCGGAGCCGTTGCCGCGGTTGTCACAACCCGTACGGCATTGGCGACGCCGGCGCAAAGGTCGCGCAGGTCCTGGCCACGGTCGCCCTGGATCAGCGGCTGATCCGCAAGAGCATGTGCCTGCGTGGCGAAGCGAGGGACGGTTGGTACCGATGAACGAGCCGACGATCTCAGGTACGGCGACGGTGCGCGACGCGGTTCGTGTGATCGAACTCGTCCGCAAGACCATCGCCGTCGTGCTCGGTGACGACGGGGCCGTACTGGGCACCGTCTCGGATGGCGATGTCCGGCGGGCGATCATGTCCGGCCACGGGCTCGACGGTCCGGTGTCCCAGATTATGAATCCGGAACCCGCACTGGCCGTGGAAGGCAGTTCGGACAGCTATCTGATGCACATGCTCGGCGAACGGGGTCTGGAGGCGGTGCCGGTCGTCGATTCCCACGGCAAGTTCGTCCGCGTCGTCTATCGCGGCGATCTGGAACGGCAACCCGCAGAACGCCGGGAGACCTTTGCCTGTGCCGTCATCATGGCCGGCGGGCCAGGCAGCCGGTTGGGCGAATTAACCCGCAGCACGCCGAAACCGATGCTGCCTGTCGGCGGTACGCCACTGCTCGAGCGGGCGGTCCATCGCCTGGCCGATGCCGGCGTCAAGCGCATCTACATCGCCGTGAACTACCTGCACCACAAAATCGAAGATCATTTCCGCGACGGCGGCGAGTTCGGGGTCGAGATCCGCTATCTGCGCGAGAAGCAGCGCCTGGGCACAGCAGGTGCGCTATCGCTGATGCAGGAGTCGCCAGAGGGACAGCTTCTGGTCATCAACGGCGACGTGTTGACGACATTCGATTACAGCAGGCTCTACGCCTATCACCTTGAGCAACGGGCCAACCTCACCGTCGGTGTGATCGAGTACCACGTGGAAATCCCCTATGGGGTTGTCAGGGTCACGGACGACCTCGCCAGTGGTCTCGAGGAGAAGCCTTCTCAGCGTTTTCTCTGCAATGCCGGCATTTATGGCTTGTCACCAGACATGCTGGCACGCATACCGAAGGCGCAGCCGTACGACATGACCCAGTTGATCGAGCAGTCCATTGGCGCCGGCGAGCGGGTGCACGTCTTCCCGATCCATGAATACTGGACCGATATCGGCCACCCCGAAGACCTGGAGCGCGCGCGCAGCGACGTGAACCGGCTGGACGGCACGCATGGCTGAGACTCTCTCCGGCCGCAAGGTTCTGGTCACCGGCGCCGACGGCTTCATCGGCAGCCACCTGGTCGAGCGCCTGGTCGAACTGGGCGCCGAAGTCCGCGCCTTCGCCTACTACAACTCCTGGAACAGCATCGGCTGGCTCGCCGACTTGGCGCCGACGACGCGCCAATCGGTCGAGATCTTCCGCGGCGATATCCGCGACGCTGAACGCGTGCGTGAGGCCGTCCAGAACACGGCGTACGTGTTTCATTTGAGCAGCCTGATCGCCATCCCCTACAGCTATCACGCACCGCGCTCCTATGTGGAAACCAACGTCTCCGGTGCGCTGAACGTTCTGGAAGCCTGTCGCAACAGCGACACCCTGTTGCGCCTCATCCATACCTCTACCTCTGAGGTCTATGGCACTGCGCAGACGGTCCCGATCCGCGAAGACCACCCGCTGCAAGCCCAGTCGCCCTACGCAGCCTCGAAGATCGGCGCCGACACGTTGGCACGCAGTTTCCACCTCTCCTTCGCCTTACCCGTGGTGATCGCCCGTCCCTTCAACACCTACGGCCCACGGCAGACGGCACGCGCCGTGATCCCGACCATTGCCAGCCAGCTCAAGGCCGGTGCCGACGAGTTGCACCTGGGCGCACTGACGCCGACGCGGGACTTCAACTACGTGGCCGATACGGTGAACGGGCTCGTTGCTCTGGCCACCTGCGCTGCCGCCGAGGGCCGCGATGTCAACATCGGCAGCGGCGAGGAGTGGTCGATCGAACAGACCGCCCGTCTGCTCATGGAGGTCTGCGGACACAATGTGCCGATCGTCTGCGACGAGCAGCGGTTGCGTCCGGAGAACAGTGAAGTCAATCGGCTGCTGGCGGACAACCGTTTGATCACTGAGTTGACGGGCTGGAAGAGCGCCGTACCCTTCCGTGACGGTCTGGCCCGGACAGCCGACTGGATCGGTCAGAACCTGGAGCAGTTCAGCCAGCAGGACTATGCAATCTGAACCACTGCCGGCGGGCGACCGGGCGGCCCGGCCATGATCGACGGCCGGAAGGTGCTGGGGCTGATCACCGCCCGCGGCGGCTCGAAGGCGCTGCCGGGCAAGAACCTGCGGCGCCTTGGCGGAAGGACCCTGATCGACTGGTGCGTCGCCGCGGCTCTTGGATCGCGCTGCATCGACCGCGTGGTGACCAGCACCGACTCCGCCGAGATCGCCAAGGAAGCACGGCGCTGCGGCAGCGACGTCCCATTCCTGCGGCCGGCACATCTGGCTGGCGACGATGCCAGCAGCGCCGCCGTGCTCATGCACGCGCTGGACACCCTGGACGAGAGCTTCGATATCGTAGTGCTGCTGCAGCCGACGTCGCCGCTCAGGCAGGCCGAGGACATCGACGGCTGCCTCGCGCTCTGCGTTGGCGCCGGGGCGCACAGCGCAACCAGCGTCTGCGAGGCGGTGCCGCCACCGACCTGGATCTACACGCTGGACGACGCTGACCGGATGCAGCCCATCCTGCCAGAGCGACCGCAAACCACGCGACGGCAGGATCAACCGACGTATTATGTCTCCAATGGCGCCGTGTTCGTGGTGACGGTCCCCTGGTTCCGCGACGAGCAGCGGTTCATCACCGGGGGCACGTTGGCCTATGTGATGCCGCGGGAACGATCGGTCGATATCGACGATGCGCGGGATCTGTGGCTTGCGGAGCGCATCATCCACGAACGTCAACAACAGGGAACGCAATGAGACCCTTCAAGCTTGCCGGCCGGCCGGTCGGACCAGAGCATCCTCCTCTCGTCATCGCCGAGATCGGCATCAATCATGAAGGCTCCTACGACAAGGCCGTCCGCATGGTCGATGACGCCGTCGAAGCGGGCTGCCAGTGCGTGAAGTTCCAGTGCCATGTCGTCGACGACGAGATGATCCCGAACGACGTCGTGCCAGGCAACACGACGGAAACCATCTGGGACATCATGGTGCGCTGCGCCCTCAGTGAGGACGAGGAGCGCCGGCTCAAGGCATATGTCGAAGACAAGGGGCTGATCTACCTGTCGACGCCGTTCTCGAGGGCCGCCGCAGTCCGGCTCGAGTCAATGGACGTGCCCGCCTACAAGATCGGCTCGGGCGAATGCAACAACTACCCGCTGATCGAGCACATCGCCGGCTACGGCAAGCCGGTGATCCTGAGCACCGGCATGAACGATATCGACAGCGTCCGGCCGGCGGTGGAGATCCTGCGCGCTGCCGATGTGCCATTCTGCCTGCTGCACTGCACGTCGCTGTACCCCACGCCCTACGAACAGGTTCGTCTCGGCGGGTTGCAGGATCTCAAGGAAGCCTTCGATCCGGTGCTGGTCGGTCTGAGCGACCACTCGATGGGCAACTATACCTGCTTCGCCGCCGTGGCACTGGGCGCCTGCGTGCTGGAGAAGCACTTCACCTCGGACAAGAGCTGGCCGGGTCCCGATGTGCCGATCTCCATCGATCCGGGCGAATTGAAGGATCTGGTGCACGGCTCTGCCGCCATCCACGCCGCTCTGGGCGGACATAAGACGATCCTCGACACCGAGGCCCCGACGATCGCCTTTGCCTATGCCTGCGCCGTGACGATCAAGGCAGTGCAGAAAGGTGAGCCGTTCACCATGGACAACATTTGGGTCAAGCGCCCCGGTACCGGCGAGATCAAGGCGAAGGACTTCAAATCGCTGCTCGGCCGGATTGCCAACAGGGACATCGCCGCGGACGAGCAGTTGGCCTGGACGGATATCGGCTGAGCGGCCGGCACGACGGCCGCGCAAGGGCGCAACCACGCCACGGTCATGCAGCGGCGCAAGCGCGTCTGCTTCCCCTTCGTCGGTGACAGCGTCGGCGGCAGCCAGGTTTCTGCCGCCATGCTGATCACCGCACTCGACCAGGAGCGCTATCGGCCACTGGTTGTCTTGCATGAAGACGGCCCGCTGGCTGGCTACCTGGAGCGTCGTGACATCGCCTACGAGGTCCTGCCGCTGCGCGCCTATGTTGGCGCCGGCAGGCGCATCGTCCAGCATGTCGCTGCCGCACTCCGCACATTGCCGCCGACACGCCGCTTCCTGCGGGAACGGAACGTCGACATCGTGCATGCGCAGGACGGGCGCATGAACCAGACTTGGGGACCGGCCGCCAGGTCCGCAGGCACGAACTTCGTCTGGCACCAGCGCAGCATGTACGCGCCGTCGCGCCTGACCCGGCTGGCTCTGCGCTGTGCGGACGCCGTGGTCTGCAACTCGGACTTCGTACGCCAGGGCCTGCCGGCCGACGTCAGGGCGGCCGCAGTGGTCCTGGTCAATCCATTCGACACCGCGACCGCTCCACCCAATCGGGACCTGGCCCGCGCGGACTGCTTGCGAGCCATTGGCGCCGACGGCAATGTCCGCCTGGTCGGTTTCGTCGGCAACCTCACCCGGCAAAAGCGACCCGACATCTTCCTGGAAGCGGCGACGGACATCCACGCGCGGCTGCCGCAGCCGACCTGTTTCCTTCTGTTTGGCCGCGACCGCGAAGGGGCGATGCCGGCATTGCGGCAGATGGCGGACCAGTCGGGACTGACCGGCGCAGTACATTTCATGGGCTTTCGCGATCCCATCCAGCCCTGGATCGCCGGCTGCGACCTGCTGCTCGCGCCGGAAGTGAATGACGCCTTCGGCCGCGCCCTGGTCGAAGCGATGCTGGTCGGCACCCCCGTCATCACCTCGCGCTCGGGCGGACATGTCGAAGTCATCGATGAGGGTGAAACCGGGCTGCTGGTGCCTGCTGACGACAGTGCCGCGTTGAGCGGCGCGGCCGTCCGGGTGCTGAGCGACGACGATCTGGCGCAGCGGCTGGCAGCGGCTGGCCAGAGCACGGCCCGCGACCGTTACTCCGTGACGGCCCACGCCGGCGCGACGATGTCACTGTACGACCAACTGCACGCGCGGCACTGACAGGGCGGCGGGTGGTAGCACTCATGGCTGGCGGCCGGCCGCAGCAACACGACATCTGCCTGGTCATCGCCGATCTGTCTGGCGGCGGCGGCCAACGGGTCTTGACGCAACTGGCCGCAGCCTGGAGCGAGCGCGGCCGCCGGGTTTGCGTGGTGACGTTCGGCACGCCGCAGAGCGATGCCTTCCCTCTGGACCCGCGCGCAACCCGCGTCTGCCTCGGCGGCATCGGGCCGTCGCACGGCACCCTCGCGGCCCTCCGCGCCAACCTGGCGCGACTGCTGGCGTTGCGTCGGGCGATCCGCGCGTCGCGTGCACCGACGGTGGTTTCCTTCATCGGCACGACGAACATCCTCACCGTGCTGGCCACGATGGGCCTCAAGGTACGCGTGGTGATTTCGGAGCGGAACGATCCGGCGCGGCAGACGTTGGGACGCGTGTGGGATCACCTGCGTCGCCTGATCTATCCGCGTGCAGATGTCGTCACCGCCAACAGCCGGGCTGCGCTCGACAGCCTGGCTCGGTTCGTGCCGCGCCGAAAGCTGGCATTCGTGGCCAATCCACTGAAGCTGCCGACACAACCGCCCGGGACGGAAACGCGCGAGCGAACCATCCTGAATGTCGGCCGGCTGACGACGCAGAAGGCGCAAGACGTGCTGCTCGACGGCTTTGCCGCCCTGGGCGAAACGGCGCGGGACTGGCGTCTTGTCATCGTCGGCGGCGGTGAAGCCGGCGACGCTCTGCACCGGCAGGCCGAAGCATTGGGCATTGCCCGGCGTGTCGACTTCACCGGACAGGTCGCAGACCCTTTTCCCTACTATCAGCGCGCCGGGATCTTCGTGCTGCCATCTCGCTTCGAAGGCACGCCCAATGCCCTGCTGGAGGCGATGGCATGCGGTCTGCCATCGATCGTCAGCGACGCGTCAGGCGGTCCGCTGGCGTATGTCGAGAACGAAAGAACCGGTCTCGTGGTTCCGGCCGACGACGCCGAAGCGCTGGCCGCAGCCATGCGGCGACTCATCACGGATGAACCCCTGCGCGCGCGTTTGGCCGTAGCTGCAAGGGAACGTATCGCGATGCACGATGCCGACGACGCGCTGGCGACCTGGGAGGATGTCCTCGGCTGGCAGCACGAGACGCCCGGCCCTGGCACGCAGCCTGCCTGACCGGCCGTCCCGATGACCATCGCCAACTAGATCCCGGCCGAACGTGTCGCGCCGTCTACTCCATATCCTCACACCGCCGCCGGAGGACCAGAACGTCACTGCGTTCCTGGCACCGCTTGTGGCCAACCGGAATCTGCTGCGCGAGGCAGGCATCACCGTGCGATGTTTCGCCGCGCCGCAACCGACGTTGGCAGATTGCGATGTTCTCATCCTCAACAGCGCGGTCTGGCGCGGTCCTTGGTCCAGCCAACGCGACCGGGCCCTGCCCTTCATTGCAGCTGTCGCCGAGCAGGTGCCGCGGCTGCTGTTCTTCGATCGCACCTCCACGGCGGGGACCGTCATCCCCGATGTGCTGCCGCTGGTCCACCGCTACTACAAGACCAACCTTCTGCGCGATCGAGCACTCTATCTGCGTGCACTGTACGGCTTGCGTCAGTTCACCGACTACTATCACCGTTGCTTTGACGTCATCGACGCCGAGCCCGTCTGGTCATCGCCGGTCCCGGACCCGCGCTTGCTGAACAAGCTGCGCCTGTCCTGGAACACTGCACTGGGCAACTACTCGCTGCTGGGACCACGCCTTGGCGCCCTGTATGCCCGGTTCCCGCTCGCAGCGCTCATGCGCCCGGCAAAGCGCTTTCATCCGCCATCGGCCAACCGGCCGATCGATCTCTCCTGCCGGATGGGTCTGCGCTACAAGTACGAAACAGTGGCCTTTCAGCGTCGTCGCATGGCGGAGCTGCTGCAGGCCTATCGTCGAACCGACCGGATCTCCAAGTTCGCCTACCAGCGCGAACTACGACGCAGCCGGATCGTCGCCTCGCCATTTGGCTTCAGCGAGGTCAACTACAAGGACTTCGAGACGTTCCTCGCCGGGGCCCTGTTGCTGAAACCGGACATGGGCCACCTGGAGACCTATCCACCACTGTTCGAAGACGGCGTCACGTACGTCGCGCACCGCTGGGATTTCAGCGACCTGTCGACGGTCGTCGCACGCCTGCTGGATCAGTACGCCGAACATCGGCACATCGCCGAGGCCGGGCAGGAGCGCTACCGTAGCTTCACGGCGGCCCCAGGATTCGGCGATCGTTTCGTCAGCTACTTTGAGGAGCTCCTGGAGGAAGCCGACAGCGACGCCGCGCCTTTGGTCGACGCTGGCAGCAATTCCCGGTAGACGTCCAGCGTCGCCGCTACAACCCGATCCAGGGCGAAGTCCTCCTCAACGACGCGGCGGCCGTTGGCCGCAAGCCGTCGCCGGTAGTCCGGGTCGGTCAGCAGCGCCTTCAGTGCCCTGGCCAGAGCATCGGCGTCGCTTGGCGGTGTCAGAATGCCGTTGACGCCATCGCGGACGATGTCCCGACAACCGGCAATGTCTGTGGTGACGATGGCCCGCCCGCTGGCGGCGGCTTCGATCAACACCTTGGGCACCCCTTCGCCGTAATTGCTTGGCAAACAAACGACATGGCAGCGCCGGAACACCGCCTGCATGTCTTCCTGCCGCCCCCACCACTCGACGTCGCCATCCAGGTGCCAGCGACGCAGCTCCGCCTCCGGCACGGCGCCGGAGTAGCCCGCCTTCGCTTCGCCGACCAGCGCGAAGCGCCCCGGCACCCCCTGGCGCCGCAGTGTGCGGGCGGCATCGACGAATTCCCTCACCCCCTTGGCCCAGATCAAGCGCGCCGGCAGGACAACAAGTGGCGTGTCGTCCGTTTCCGGCGCAGGCACGAACTCGTTCATGGCGACGCCCGAACCGCGGATCAGCCGAAGCCGCTCACCTGCAACGATGCCGTGCGTTTGCAGTAGCTCACCGTCTTCCGCGTTCTGAACGATCACGCGGCAACGGGGATTACCCAGCGACAGCTTGTAGAAGGGCACGATCAGCCCACGCAGCAAGCGGGCGCTGGGTCGGCCCGAAGAGAACAGATGGCCCAGCCCCGTCACGGCATTCACCACGCCGGGCACGTTCAACAGGCGGGCCGCCAGCCCGCCATAGAGCACCGGTTTGATGGTCAGGTGATGCAGCAAGGTCGGTCGCAATTCGCGATACAACGACCACATTGCCAGCATCGTTCGCAGATCCTGCAGCGGATTGAGGCCGCGGTGATTAAGGTCGATGCGATGGTAGAGGAAGCCTTCAGCCTGCAGGGCGTCGACGTCAAAACCGCTGGCTGCCCAGACATGGTCGTCCGGCGCCGCGACATGCACCTCGAACCCCGCCTCTCTGGCCGCGCGGGCCACCGGCAGGCGGTGTGAGTAGAAGAAGTACGACTCGTTGACGACGAACAGAAGCCGATGCCCTTGTCCCCAGCCGGCTGTTTCGCGCAAGACTCCACCCGGTTGCAGCGTTGACTCGTTGCGTTGAATATCAGTTGACGCCACGGGTCTCTACCCCGTTGACGGCCGACCCCGCGATTACCCGATCCTGAGCGATGTTGCGTATCACCTTGCTGATCCATTCTCTCCGCGTCGGCGGCGCGGAGGTTCAGCTGACAGCATTGGCACAGGGTCTGGATCGCTCTTTGTTCGCACCGACCATCGTCAGTTTCTACGGCGACGGCCCCTTGCGGCAGCAGCTTGATGCTGCGGGCATTCCCGTGCTGTCCGCGGACAAACGCGGGCAACGCGATATCGTCGGCTTCATGCGGCGGATCGCTGGCGCGATCAGGAGCAGCCGACCGGATATCATTTATGCCTACTCCGACTTCCCGAACGTTGTCGCGGCTCTGACCAAGTGGCCGGGTGGCCGACCGAAGATCGTCTGGGGCGTCAGGGCCTCGCACATGCCGACGGCCGACCGGGACTTCAGCTGGCGGTTGAACTTCGCGCTGGAGCACTTGCTGGTGCACCGGGTGGCGCGGATCATCGCCAACTCGCAGGCGGGCCGCCGGCATATGATCGAACGGGGTCTGCCCGAACGCAAGATTGCCGTCGTGCCCAATGGCATCGACACCGATCTCTACGCGCCCGACCTGCAAGCCAGAGCCAGGCTCCGCGCCAGCCTCGGCCTCGCGCCTGAGACCTTCGTCGTCGGCCTGGTGGCACGCTTGGATCCGATGAAGGATCACCCGACATTTCTCAGGGCTGCTGCCGTGTTCCTACAACATATGCCTGACGCCCGTTTCGTCTGCGTCGGCGGCGGCGGCGCGGCGTACAGCCAGCAGCTGCGCGCAATGGCACAGTCCCTGGACCTCGACGGAAAGGTGATCTGGACGGATGAGAGGAACGATGCCGCAGCCCTGTTCAATGCCTTTGATGTGAGCACATTGACCTCCAAGTACGGCGAGGGGTTTCCCAATGCCGTCGGTGAAGCCATGGCCTGCGGGGTGCCCTGCGTCGTGACCGATGCCGGCGACGCCGCTGACATTGTCGACGATCCGAGCCTGGTCGTCCCGATCGGCGCGGCGGACGCGCTTGCCGCGACCTGGCTACGCCTGGCCCGGCTCCCCGCAGAAGGACGATTGCGGATCGGCGCCGCCGGCCGGGCGCGGGTGGTGAGCGAGTTCCCGCGGGCCAAGATGATCGAGCGTACCAGCGCGCAGTTCCTCAGTCTGCTGCCGGAAGCAAACAATCATGGCGCCTTGGCCTGAACAGCGGGCACCGACCGGGTACCGCCAAAGACGGCGCGTTCCGATGATCGGCGCCGCGCCACGACCGTCCGACAGCCGGCGATGACCAGCCAACGGCGGCACGATGCGCTGCGCATCGTTCACCTGATCACCGACCTCTCGCGCGGCGGCGCGCAGACCATGCTGCTGCGCCTCCTGGCGGACATGGATCGCGACCGGTTCCACAGTACCGTTGTTTCGCTGCGCGGCGACGGCCCCACGGGTGCCGAACTGCGCGACATCGGCATACCTGTCTACACCGTCGACATGTCGCCGACGTTGCCGACGCCGTTTGCGGTGTTCCGGCTCTGGCGCCTGCTTCGACGCCTCAAACCCGATCTGCTGCAAACCTGGCTCTATCACTCGGATCTCTTCGGGTGGCTCGCCGGCCGGCTCGCCGGGCTCCCGCACATCGTCTGGAACCTGCGCTGCGCGCACATGGACGAAAGGTACTATTCGGGCCGGCATGGCGCCGTGGTCAGTCTGTTGGCGCGCCTGTCGTCGTCGCCGGATGCCATCATCGCCAACTCCTTTGCCGGCCGCGATCTTCACCAACAGCGTGGCTACCACCCCAAACGCTGGCTGGTACTGCCGAATGGGTTCGACACCGGCTTGTTTCGACCGATGCCGGAGATGCGCCCTGCACTGTGTCGCGAACTCGGCCTCGACCCACGCAGCCTGCTGATCGGACTTGTGGCGCGGGACGACCCGATCAAGGACCATCCTACGTTCCTACGCGCCGCCGCCCTTTGCGCCCGCACGCTGCCGGACGCCCGCTTCATCCTGGTCGGCGCCGGCATGGATCAGGCGAATACGGAACTGAACGCCTGGATCGACGATCTGGACCTGCACGCGCGGGTGCATCTGCTTGGCGAGCGCGCCGATATCCCGCAAGTGACGGCAGCCTTTGACATCGCCACCTGTTCATCTCGAAGCGAAGGCTTCCCCAACGTGGTCGGCGAGGCGATGGCCTGCGGCGTCCCGATGGTCGCAACCGACGTCGGCGATTCCGCAAGGCTCATCGGCGACGCCGGCCTGGTCGTCCCGGCAGGGGATGCGGCCGCCTTCGCGGGCGCGCTTGCAGAGCTCGCGAGGCTGGACGAGAGGCAGCGGCACGCCATGGGACGGCGTGGTCGCCAGCGTATCACCGAAAGCTATTCGATCGACCGTGCCGCATCGCGCTATGCCGACCTATACGTCGAGATTTGCGCGGCAGAGCACGGCATGTCGGGACCATAGCAACCGGCGCGGCATGGCGGCGCCTATCCGGCTGTGGGTTCGCGGCCCCACGTCCACAAACGGCGCCGAGGGCGGACGCGCCAACCTCTGACCCAGTTGACATACAGCGGTCGCGACAGCATCAACACAAAGCACAGGAACACGATCAGGATGTAGCCCGTGCGGTAGCGGATCGCAGTCCCTGGGTTCGACACCGCCGGTGGATAGGTGGCGAAAAGGATCCAGAACAACGCACTCATCGACAGGATGAAATTGAACGCCGGTACTTCCGGCAAGCGGCGGATAAGGAAGAACAGCAGCACGAAGATGATCACCACGGTCTCGGTGAACGTCACCATGTGCAGAATACCCCTGCTTGCTTCGGACAGGGTCGGCCCGGCAAAGGCCAAATACATGCCAAGCGGCGCCTTGAAGAAGACGTCGTACTGCTCGACGAGAAACCTGGGGCGCACGCTGTTCCCGCCCAGCGCCGTGATCCCATAGTCCACGTAGGTCGCGAAATCGTCGAATGGATCGCGGAGGACATAAAGCACGAGCAGGCTGGCGATCAGAGCCAACAACGCGATCGTCGCCTTTTGCGGCGAGTAGCGTGCGGCGTAGCTGACGCCGATCAGAAGGAGCAGCGCCGGCATGTAGTGGGGCTTGAACACGCCGACCAGGATCACACAAAGCACCGTCACGACGTTGATGCGGTCTTCGTTCTTGTAGATCTTGACGATGTGCGCGCAAACGACGCCGACGAAACCGACAAGCAGTGCTTCTTTCGACGCGATAGACGACCACACCGTGATCGACGGCAGCAGGAGCAGGCCGAAGAACACCTTGCGTTCAGTTGGTTCGAGCGCCCGCAGCAAGGCCAACAAACCCAGGAACCCGATGGTCTGGAAGCCGAGATTGATGAAGATCGGGTTGTTGAACGACAGCAGACCAAAAAACAGCCCTACCAACTTGGTCAGCGCCGTCGCCGTCGCCTGCATCAGGAAGCCAATGTTGCTGCTGACCACGGCCAACAGATCCAATGCTTGCCATAATTCCTGACGCTGGTAGCTCCGGGTGTCAGAGACGATGGTGAGCCGCATGATCACGACTTCGCCCAACACCGAGAACAAAGCGCGATAACACCACAGCAGAGCGTAGGCCGTGGTCCAGGAGAACAGCGGCACCCGGAACGCTGCCAGCCACGCAAGAAGGCTGAGGGCGGGCTTCAGAGGGGCGCGCCGCCACCGGTCGGCCCACCCCGCCAGCGCCGCTACGATCTCACGATTTCCGCTTGCGCGATCCACTTTCTGCCCGGAACACGGCGATCAGCAAAGCCAGGAAGAAACCGACGGCGGCCCCGCCGACGGTCGGAATGCCGATCGTTTTCACCAGGTTGGGCCGGCTCTTGATGCCACTGACGAAGGCCGGCTCAACGATATCGGCGCCGTAGGGCAGATTGCCAGAAAGCAGGTGGGCGGAATGCTCTTCCTTAACCAAGGAGGCGAGCAGTGCCCGTCGCAAGTCGGTAATGGCGGTTTCCTGGATGCGCGTCTCCAGGTACTCCATCTTGCGTCGCAACTTGCGCCGGTCCTGCTGCCGCAGCAGGTCGTCGGCTTCGTTGTAGATCCGCTGCAGCAACTCGAGGGCGCGATCGCGATCCTGATGCTGGACCTTGACGCGCCAGAACCCGGTCAACTCGATCTGTTCGAACTGTACCACTCCATTGACGTAACGCGACAAGGCTTCGTATCCGGGCTCGAGCGATCCGGTCTGATGCAAAGAGGCCATGATCCTGTTACGCAACGTCGGTTCCGGATCGACCCTCTGCTTCCACTCCTGTTTCTCGGCATCCCAACGGTCGGCATAGACTTCACGAAGCATGCCATATCGATCGTCCAGCCGCTTGGCCAGCTCGATCGACGACATCAGCAGCTTCAATCGATCGAATGCGCCGGTCCCCTGACCGCCGCCGCTGCCCACGCCAAGCGCCGCCGTCAGGCCAGCTGCCAGACCTCCCGCCGCTGCCCTGCCCCCGGCACCGCCGCCGACAATTACGCCGCCGCCCTGACTGTGCGGCTCGACGATCATTGAGGCGACATACTCCGGCGTGAAGTTACGGGCCTCTTTGTAGCCACCGTAGAAGCCATAGGCGGCGAGGACGACGATGATCCACGACCACTTGATCAGGCCCCAGAAAATGCTGCGAAGGTCGAGCACGGCATCGGCGTCATAGTCGCCGTTCGCCGCCGCCGGCGCGGACGGTTTCACGTCGCGTGGAATATTCATCTTGTCGGCATCATACTGTCGGTACCGCGTCGCCGAACCCGGTCAGAGCCCGGAAAGGCGGGCGCTTCCTGTCCATTGTGAAGCCTCGCGCCAACGCTATTCCTGGCGGAGCTTTCCCAGTTGCGACTCGCCACGCCTCCAGCGGAGGCTCAGCCCTCCGTACATCCATGGACTGAGCAACGCGCACTGATACAACAATACTGGCTGCAGCGGAAGAGAATAGCGATCCTGCGAAGCCGCCAGCAAAATCGGCAGCAGGTACAGCACCGTTAACAGCTGCAGGCGCCGATCGCCACGCCAGAACAGGTGGATAAGCCCGGGCAGCAAGATCAGTCCAGGCAGCGCCCGCCCCGCCACCAGCCAGATGGACGCGTCGCCGTAGGATGGCCGCAGACCGACGAAGTACAGCAGTTTCGCCACGAACAGAGCGGCCATGGATAGAGCCCTGTCCAGCCACAGCGGCGCAATGTCGAATATGCCGTTGCGATAGTCGCCGGTACGCAGGCCAAAGAAGGTGTATTGCTCGAGCCGGGCGGCCCGACCGATCTCGTTGACCAAGTATGGGTAGTAAAACAGGGCTGCCGCTACGCCCAGGATAAACAGCAGGCACAGCAGTCTGCGCCGATACTCCAGTTCTCGCCGAAACAGCAGCACATCCAGGAAGCAGAAGGCGAGGAACGAACAGCCATTGGGCCGGGTCAGCACGATCAGGACCAGCACCGCGAGCCAGCCCGTCAGGACGCGCCCATCCCAGCGGTTCCGGAAGTAAAGCACGAAGAACACGGCCACCAGGAAGGCGAATGGCACATCCGTGCTCATGTTGAGCATGTACCAGAGCGGATGCGGCAGCAGCGCAAAGGCCAGCAGCCAGAATGGCGGCAGTTGCTGGCGATAGAGCCAGCCCAGCCAAATCACCAGGAACCCGACGGAAATAGCGACGAAGAACAGGGACAGCGGCAACGTGTTGCCAGGCTGGTAGTCGAACAGCTTGAGCAGTGTCGGATAGACCGGGCCCGGGGCGATAATCCCGATGGGCTCGAACATGCTGGTGCCGTAGAAGTCGAAGTACTTCTGGATCAGCCCGCTGAACTGATTTGCCGAGAAATAGGATTCCGACGATCGGCCGCAAAAACCGATATCCATATCCTTCTGGTAGATCGCGCCGGATATTCGATGGTTGTTCTCGTTGGTGATGGGATAGAGAAACGCGGCCACGAAAAGACCGATCCGGACGGCGATTCCGAGCGCAACGATCCACAACAGGATGCGCCGGGAGCTTGGCGCCACGAACGCCCTGTACAACATGGACCCGTTGGTCACGGTGCCGTCTCCGGCGCCCCTGGTTCGGTGCCCCCGCCGCTCAGCTGGGCCCGGAACTCGGCCGGATCGCGGATATAGTCGGCCTCGTCATAGTCGTCCGCCGCCAGGACAAGGACGATCGAATCCGCTTCTTCGATCGTGAAGTCGAGCCATGTCAGTGGCGGCAGGTAAAGTCCCCGGTCGGGCCCTGACAGAATGTACTCCTGCCGTCCCGACGCGGCTTCGGTCCGGATCCGGAGCCGGCCCCGCAGGCAGATCATCAGTTGCTGATCGTGCCGGTGGGCATGGCCACCGCGCGCACTGCCGGCCGGCAGCCCGAACAGGTAGAACACCCGCCGGATTGGGAACGGCACGTGTGCCCCGACCTGGCTGAAGCCAAGGGCGCCGGGCCGGGCATCGCGAACGACCGGCAGCTCGATCTCGCGTGGCATCACTCGCGACGATCTCCGATCTCCGACAAGCTCTCCTCGACCGCGCCGACAACGGCGTCGAGTTCCGTCTCAGTCATGTCGGTGAAGCACGGTAGCGTCAACACCTCGCGTGCCGCCTGCTCCGTGACCGGCAGATCCGCCTCGGCATTGGTGCTCTGAAGAACCGCGTGCTGCCGGTGATCGGGGATGGGATAGTGGATCTCCGTGGCGATTCCACGCCGCGCCAGTGCGGCCCGCAACTGGTTTCGAACAGCACTGCGGACGACGTAGAGATGAACAGCGTCGGCCCTGTCCGGTGCGGGCGGCAATTGCAGGCTGCTGGCCGAGAGGGCCTCCCTGTAGCGCCCCGCCAGAGATCGGCGCCGCTGGTTCCAATCGTCCAGCAACGGCAGCTTGGCGGCGAGAACAGCGGCCTGCAGTTCATCCAGCCGGCTGTTGCGGCCACCGGGCAAGCCGGCCCGATATTTCTCGCCCCAACCGTACTGCCGCAGTGCCGCGATCCGCTCTGCCAGGACAGCCGCATCCGTCACCAGCGCCCCGCCGTCGCCGAGTGCACCAAGGTTCTTGGTCGGATAGAAGCTGTAACAACCGACGGTGCCCCACCGCCCGGCCATCCGGCCGTCACGGCACGCGCCATGCGCCTGGGCGCAATCCTCGATCACCGGTAGATCGTGCGCTGCCGCCACTGGCAGCAGCCGCTCCATGTCCGCCAGGCGACCGTAGAGATGGGTGACGATCACGGCCCGTATGCCGCCGCCGAGGACCGCGGCGAGCGCCGCCGGGTCCATGTTCAGACTTTCCAACTCGACGTCGACGAAGCGCGGGCGTGCACCGATGGCGAGAATTGCCGCACTGGCGTACATGCCGGCGTTGGCCACCGTGGCAACCTCGTCGCCCGGTCCCACGTCCAGCGCCCGCAGGGCCAGTTCCAGCGCATCCGTGCCGTTGCCGACTCCGATGCAATGGCTGGCCCCGCAATAGGCGGCGAACGCAGCTTCGAAACCGGCCACCTCATCGCCCAGCACGTAGCGGCCGCTGGCCAGGACGCGTTCCACGGCCGGCTGAACCACGGACTGTGTGCTCTGCCAATGCCTGCGCAGATCGTTCACCGGCACTTTCAAACCTGCCGACCCGTTCACCCGTCAACTTCCAGAAGCGAATTCAGATAGGTGCGGTAGCCGCCTTCGGGCATTGCCGCCGCCTGGCGCGAGAGCTGTGCGTCGTCGATCCAACCGGACCGCCAGGCAATCTCTTCCAGACAGGCGATCTTCAGCCCCTGGCGCCGCTCGATCGTGGAGATGTAGTTTGCCGCATCCAAGAGTGAATCCGGCGTCCCGGCATCGAGCCAGGCAAAGCCACGCTCCAGCCGGCGCACGCGCAGTTGGTCCAGCTCGAGATAACGCTGGTTGACCGAGGTGATTTCCAGTTCGCCACGCACCGACGGCCGGATCTCCGCACAGATGTCACAGACCTGTCCGTCGTAGAAATAGAGCCCGGTGACGGCATAGTTGGAGCGTGGCCTTGCCGGCTTTTCCTCGACCCGTTCGACCTCGCCATCACGCCCAAACGTGACGACCCCAAAACGTTGCGGGTCCGGAACCCAGTAACCGAAAATCGTCGCGCCGTGCTGATCCTGGATCGCCTCGAGCAGGATCTGGCCGAGCCCGTGGCCGAAAAAGATGTTGTCGCCGAGGACCAGCGCGACGCGCTCGCCAGCGACGAAAGACCGGCCGATGAGGAATGCGTCGGCGATGCCCCGCGGTTCGGCCTGCTCGGCATAGGTGAGCGCCAGGCCCCACGCGCTGCCGTCGCCCAGCGCAGCGCGCTTCAGCGGTGCGTCGCGTGGCGTGGTGATCACCAAGATCTCCCTGATCCCGGCCAGCATCAGCGTGGCCAGCGGATAGTGGATCAGCGGCTTGTCGTAAACTGGCAGCAGCTGCTTGCTGATCACTGCCGTCATCGGATGCAAGCGCGACCCGGTGCCGCCGGCAAGGATGATGCCCTTCATCGCCCCTCCACCGCGTTGGCTGCATCCTGCGTGTTCGCCGGGTCGCCGGCGCCGAGCCGCTCACCGCCATAGCGCGTGGCCAGGATCTGCTCCCACCAATCGGCATGGTCCAGGTACCACCGTACGGTCGCCCGCAGGCCATCCTCGAGGGCCGTGTTTGGTCGCCAGTCGAGCGCCTGCCGGGTCCCGGCAATATCCAGCGCGTACCGCACGTCATGCCCGGGCCGGTCGGCGACATGGGTGATCAACTCGGCGTACCGGCGTCCACCCACAGGGGTCATTTCGTCGAGGATCGCACACAGCATGCGGACGACCTGCAGGTTGTTGACCACATGGCCGCTGGCCAGGTTGTAGGCCGCACCGATCCGGCCCTTTTGCAGCACCTCGACAAGACCGCTGACATGGTCGTCGACATGGATCCAATCCCGCATCTGCTCGCCGGACCCGTAGATACGGATCGGTTCGCCGCGCACGGCCCGGATGATGCTGAGCGGAATGAGCTTCTCGGGGAACTGGTAGGGCCCGTAGTTGTTCGACGCGTTGCTGACCACCACCGGCAGCCCGTAAGTCAGATGCCAGGCGCGCACCAGATGGTCCGCAGCCGCCTTGCTCGCCGCATAGGGCGAAGTCGGCCGGTAGGGCGCGTCCACGCCGAAGCACTCGGTGGGCGCTGCCGGGCCGAAGACCTCATCGGTCGAGACGTGGTGAAAGCGGAATCGGCGTTGTCCCGGCTCGGGCAGCTGGCGCCAGTAGTCCAGCACTGCGTCGAGCAATCTGCTGGTGCCGACCACGTTGGTCTGGACAAAGGTGGCCGGAGCGTCGATCGACCGGTCAACGTGGGTCTCTGCGGCCAGGTGGACGATGCTGTCGGGCACGAAATCGGCCAGCAGGTCACGGACCACCGGTTCGTCGGCGACGTCGGCCTGCACCAGCCGAAAGCCGGGCTGGCCCTCGACGGCGTCCAGTGCGCCCGGACAAGCGGCGTAGGTCAGTTTGTCCAGCACCAGCACCTCGGCCGACGGCCGCGCCATGAGGGCGCGTACGAGCGCACTGCCGATGAACCCGGCACCCCCTGTTACTAGAACCCGCAAAGGCCTGCTCGCGATTCGCCCATGCCCCGCACGTCGACGGACGCCTAAGCTTATACAATGGCGGTCCGACGAGGGACAGGACCCATGCGTTCGACCAGGCGTTTCCAGCGCCCCGTTGCAAGCGACCATCCCGGCGGCCCAGGCCAGCTTGCGCTTGCGCCGCTGCCGTCAACGGGTCATCCATCCGTCCCTTAACGAACGACAGTGGTTCGGGCGAGCAACTTGTCCCAGCGTCGCACTCGTGCTTGCATCTGCGGCGATCCGGCCGCACCACGGGCGGCGGCCACTCCGACGACGACTGGTTTGGACGATACGGCGCCGATGACCAACCAAGGCACGCAACAGGCGGCCGAAGGCCATATCGGCCGCCGCCTGCTGTCGGTGGTCGTCCCGGTCTTCTTCAATGAGCCGTCTCTGCCACCTTTGTTCGAGGAGCTTAAGGCACTCGAGGGTCGCTTGCGGCAACGGGCTGTCGACCTGGAGCTGATCTTTGTTGACGACGGCTCGGGCGACGGATCGCTAAGCGCACTCCTGGCGATCCACACTGCGCGACCCAGCACCGTCGTCATCAAACTGACGCGCAACTTTGGCGCGGCCACTGCCGTGAAGACCGGGCTTCGACGCGCGTCCGGTGACGCACTGGTGATCCTCGCCGCTGACTTGCAGGATCCGGTCGCGCAGATCGACGCCATGGTCGATGCGTGGTTGCAAGGGCAGCCGTTCGTCATCTGCGTCCGTCGCACCCGCAAGGATCCCTGGCTCAACCGGCTGGCTTCGGCGGTCTACTACAGGCTGGTCCGCCGGATCGTCATTCAGGGCTATCCCATCGGCGGCTTCGATATGATGCTGATGACGCGCCAGATCTACCGCCACCTCGCCGACAGCCCGCCAAACACGAACCTGCACCTGCTTGCCTTCTGGCTCGGCTTCGAACCGACGGTGCTCGACTACGACAGGCCGGCGCGTCCGTTCGGGCGATCACGTTGGAGCGTCGCCAAACGCCTCAAACTGGTCGCCGACACCGTGACCGGTTTCTCGGTGGTGCCAATCCGGCTCATGTCGATGCTGGGCCTGTTAGCTGCCGGGGTCAGTTTCCTCTATGCCATCTTCATGTTCGTCAGTGCCCTGTCACGCGGGGTCTCCGTCCCGGGCTTTGCCACGACGGTCGTGTTGATCTCCTTCTTCGGCGGCATGATCCTGCTCATGCTCGGCATGATCGGCGAATATCTCTGGCGCATCTTCGAGAACACGGCACATAAGCCTGACGGCGTGGTCGAAACCGTTTATGACGATTCCGAAGCCTGAGAACGGAAGGCCCGGCATCCGCGACGGATTCGGCCGCTGGGTTTTCATGGCCATGGCCGTTGCCGTGGCGGCGGGTAGCGTTGCCTATGGCCTGAGCGCACCGGGCTTTGGTGGCGACAGCGTCACCTACCTCACCGTCGCCAAGAACATCCTGTTTAACCACTGCGTTTCGACGGCAACTGCCGAGACGGCTGCCTGCATCCCCCATTGGGGCGGCAACCAGTTCCCCGGCTATCCGTTGGCGATCGCTGTCGCCGGGTGGCTGGCCGGCCTGCCGATCGATGGTGACGGCTTGAGCTACGCCCGGGCCGTGATCGTCCTGCAAAGCCTATGCCTGGGCGCGGCGGTCTATCGCCTGGGCTGGGCCGCCCTGCAGTACAGCGGTTCGCCGCGTGCCGCTTTGCTGGTGGTCGCCATCGCCGGCTTCTCACCTCTACACTTCGCCTGGTCGCGTTGGATGCTGACCGAGACTCTGTCCACCGCGTTGGCCCTGTGGGTGTTGGCCGAGCTGCTCCTGAGCCTGCACCAGCGGCGGCTGCGCCTGTTGCCGCTCGCGTTGTCTCTGGCGGCGGCGTTCTTCGTCCGCTACGACACCATAGCCATGTGCGCACCGGTCGCCATGGCCGCCTTCTTGCTGCATCGCCCGGCCACGGCTCTCACGCGCGGCGCCCTGCTCGCCCTGCTGATGGCCATGCCCATTTCGGCATGGACCGTGCGCAGCCTGCACGCCGGCCTGCCGGCGATGCCACAGGCCGATTACGGCGTCGGCCACCTCCGCGGTCAGGGCTACTACGCCTGGCTGACCACTTGGACCCGCGGCTTCTATGAGGGCACCCAGGTCGCCTACCCGTTCGCCGAGCGCAAGTACGCCCAGATCGAGATCCCAGAGCGGGTCTTTGCCAGTTCCCCGGATCCGGACGGCCTGCGCCGCCTGCTGGCCGAGCTCTCTGCGAGAGACGGCGAGCCGCTGCCCAGGGCGATCGATCGGGCCTTCGCCGAGAGGGCGGTGGCGCGTCGGCAGCATGTGCCATTCGACGCCTGGGTGGTCGCCCCGCTTGCGCGGGCCGCCAGCATGTGGCTCGCCCCCGCCTACGGCTTCGGTTTTGCAACCCAGCTGGGCACCGAAGCCCAGCACCGGGTTGCCCGCGACGCACTCCGTGGCGTGCTTATGTCGCACGCCAGCAACCCGGCAAAACCTTCGGCAAAGCGCTGGTCGCCCTCTACCACGCCCTGGTCGTGCTGGCTTTCCTGCTCGCCGTGGTCAGATCGCGGCGCACCTTCACCGGCGCAGATGCGCCGCTGCTGCTGGCGCTCACCTATGTCTTGGCCAAGACAGCCTTTGTGGTCCTGCTGGGTCAGGCAGACCCGCGGCTGACCATACAACCGTATGCTTGGGTGCAAGCGGCGCTTGTGCTGCATTGGTGTGCACCACGTCAGCGCGCGTGGCCGGCGGCAGGCAGGGCGTAGGCCTAGTCTCATGCAATGCCTCTATGAAGTCCTCTGCAGCCTTGGGTCACAGCCCCGGTTTCGCGGCGCCACTGATCGTGTCCGGTGGGGTCGTGCTGCTTGCGGGTGTTGCGGAATTGCCCTAGGGCGCCTGCCACGAATGCGCAATGCGTTGCAGGCGTCGACGCTGCCGTTCCTGCCGTCAGCCAGCCATGATGGCTCTGGAGCCGTCCCTTGGCCATGACCCCCAATTCCGCCACGTCTTCGCACAACGTCGTGGCATCCAGGCACAGCGCCTTGCGCCACGGCATTGCACTCGTGCTGCTGGCCGCGATTACGGCGGCAGTGCTCGTCCACACCCTGATCAGCCAGCCAATGTTGAGCCACCGCGGCGGGCTGGGCTGGGACGGGGTGCACTACCAGCGGATGGCCGAACAGGTGTCTTTGGGCCAACAGCCAAGCGAGAACCGACCAAACGTCTACCGCATCGGCACCCCGGCCCTGGTTGGAGCCTTGCATGCCGCCGGCTGGGTCGAGCAATGGACGAGCGGTTTCCGCATCGTCAATCTGGTTTTCGGCTGTCTCAACGTCGTCCTCGTCTACGCCATCATCGCCTTGCTCACGGGGCCGGCCTGGGGTCTGGCGGGGGCCAGCCTGTACGCCATGCATTGGATCAGTCCGCTGAGGCTGATTGTCTTCAGTCCCGTGCTGACCGATCCCGCTGGCATTACCTTCATCTACCTCGGCGTGCTGTTTTGCCTGGCGCTGTCCACTCGAAGCCTGACGTTGTCGTTGTCGCTGGCCGCGGTCGTTTTCGTCGGCACCCTGTTTCGCGAGATCGTCGCGGTGCTGCCGCTCATCTATTTGCTCAGCATTCAGCCTGCCGGGGCTCTCCTCTCGTCACTGCGGCAACGCCACTGGCGCCGTCTTGCCATGGTGTATGCCCCGGCGTTGCTGCCGTTGCTTGGCGTGGCAGGCGCCTACCTCGTGGTTCGTTTGCTGGTGCACGTCGAAACCGCCGAAGCCGAGACCTTCGCCCGGTACGGCTTCGGCAAGCAGGCGCTGTTCATTTTCTGGACCAATTCACCGCAGTTCTTCTTGCACGCGCTGTTCACGAGCTTCGGCCTGCTGCTGCTGTTCCCGTTGCTCAAGTGGCGTGCGCTGGCTGCTTTCCTGCAGCGGCACAGGGTGCTCCTGGCAACGCTTGCCATAATGGTCCCCCTGGCATACATCGGCGGCCGCGACATCGAACGCTACATCAATTGGGCGTATCCGTTCGTCTTCGTCTTGATCGCCAAGGCGATCGACGCCGAACGGCCATCCAGGCTGCTGCTGCTGTCGCTGCTCGCATTCACCGCCGTGTTCGCGTGTCGCCTGCCGTGGCCGATCCCCGACTACGGTCTCTACGAGACATCCCCTTTCCCCGTCTTCACGTTCCTGTCGTCCGCATTCCGTTATCAGGATCTTTTCGTGCTCAACTCCGACAAGCTGACGACGGGGAAGATCTTCTACGAGTACCTTGCCGCGGCCACCCTGTTGACCGCCGCTTTGCGATGGACGTGGCTGTCGGCGACAGCACGCCGGCTGCTGCGTCCAGCCGCGGCCGCGCGGCACCATGAGCGCGATTGCTAGCGCCGATCCTGGGCAGTCAGGCCCGCTTTCGCGGGTTGACGGATGGGCCCGAAGAGTCTCCTTGACGATGACCCAGTACGCCGAGCGGCTCGCCCCGGACGATCTGTCCCAGCAGCACCAGCCCGCCAGGGATGCCGGAGACAAGAGCCATGATGCCCATGGCGAACGAAAGGGCCAAGGCGTTCTCACCTGGTACGCCGATCAGGTTCATGGCGAACACCATCGCCCCTTCGCGCAGGCCCCAGCCGGCAAAGAGAGTGGCAGCGACGAAATCAGAATCACCACGGGGATCAGGACAAGGCTCTCCAGCAGACCCACGGCGATGTCCATCTGCGCTGCCATGGCGAACACCGCCAGGCAGGTCAGGATGTGGACAACCAGTGCCACCATCATCGTGCGCAACATCCACACCGGCGATACCAGCAACCCCCGGAACTCCAGAAGAAGCCCGACGATGGCCGCCGGCATGCCCAGCCCCGCCATCCAGTTGCCGACGCGCCGGCCGGTCAACACGACCAAGATCAGCCCGAAGACACTTGCCGCGATGAAGACCTGCAGCCAGACAGGGACAGCAAAGCTTTCGAGCCGTGCGCCGAGAACCGGCAAGCCAACCAGCACCATGGGCAAGACAGCCCCCAGAGCAGTGATCCGATCCAGCATCACGCTTGAGATGGCTTTGGCGTAAGAGCTGCAGTAGCGCCGGAACAAGATCACGCGGACGGCATCGCCACCAAAGGCTGTGGGCAGGGTCTGGTTGAACAGCAGCCCGATCAGCGTGATGCGCAGGGTCGCGGGGTAGCCGCTGGCCAGTCCCTGATAGCCCTGTACGATCAGCCAGCGCAGCGCCAGCAGCAGAACCTGAACGGCCATGATCAACGCCAACAGCGCAATTGTCTCGCCATCCAGGCGACGCAGCAGTGACAGCGTTTCCGCCAGATCGATCGCGCTTACCAGTATGGCCAGCAAACCGATCGAAACTCCGATCTTCATCACAAAGAGGACGCGCCGACGCAGATCCTGTTTCCGCGATTGAGGCTGTTCCATCCGTCGCTCTCTGCCCAGCACCGTCACAGCGCAATTCGCCAAACGCGCGCCAGCACCTCGTCGATTACTGCCGTTGTGGCCGCCACGCCGGTCGAACAACGCAGGCATCCGCGGCGTGGCGCGCGCCTGTTGCACGCGCATTTGCGCCGCGCCGTACTACGCCGGCACATCATCGCGGCAGTCCCTCTTCGGCGAGGCGCTGGACCAGCAGTTCGGCTGCCGCCGCATGACCAAGTGGCGTCCAGTGTCCATCCTTCTCATAGTACAGTCGCTGCCCCTCGGCCTCGCGTCGCCGGAACTCATCCGTTGGATCCAGCAGCAAGATGTCGGGATGCCGTGCGAACCAGCTTCGCAGCGCCTCCCCCGGGGCATCGTTGTGCCGCATCCGCGCGCACGTCTGATCGTCATGCCCAGACGACAGGCTGCAAAAGAACGGATAGTCCCCGACCATGTAGGAGGCCGGAATGTAGAGTACCAGCGTTTGCCCACCTGCAGCGCTCACCAAGTCAGCGACTTGCCCAACGAAATCGAGTGATTGCAAAGCAGTGTTGTCAAGCTCACCGCGCTCGTGCGGCATCAGACGTGACATCGGAGCAGATGCAGATGCCGTATCCGATGGGGCGTTGTCAGGGCCTTCGACTGCTTGGCTGGAAGCCGTGGCCAACGCCCGTCGCCCACGATCGGCAGCCAGCAGTATCAGGCGACCAAGGTGACTCTCGCGCATCAAGCGCCGCCATCCCGGCTCGGACCAATCCGCCATATCGCGCGGTACCAGATAGCCATCCCGGTTCACCGCCATCCCCTTGTGGGCAACGCGCACCAGCCGACCGGCGGCGTCGCGCTGCAGTTCCGCAGAGGCCATGTCGTCGGCCAGGTCGTTCCAGGCAAACAGACCGATGACGAGAAGGCGCGGCAGCAGCTCCGGATGCTGCTTGAGGTAAAGATAGAAGGTCACCGGCGCCCAGCCGTTGGCCGGACTGAGGACAGCGACGCGACGGCCAGGCAGTGCCGCGCGCAGCAGATCACCATAGCGTTCCCCGGTATCGACGCCGTGGCCAAAGGTAAAGGAATCACCGACGACGGCGACATCCAGCGGCTCGCCCCGATAGTCTGCGTCATCTCGAAAACCCAGGTTGTTCGTGCGCACTTCGGTGCGAAATTCGTCGCTGCGGAAGACCTGCCGATGGTGCGGTTTGATCCGGTAGAAGATCCCCGTTTCCTGCGGAACATACAGGTGCAGCCGCGCCTCTCCGGAGCGGAAGGCAAGTGGGTTGCCTGTCGGCCTGACGACGAAAACCAGCGCCGCAAGTCCTTCGAGCACAACCGCCGCCGCCAACACGGCCAGCACTGCGACTAAAGAACGTGTGAGCTTTCTCATTGACGGACGGCACCAACTCTCACGCCGGGCCCCGACCTGCTTTCCAGGCGGGGTATGGCCACCTTGCCCGGCCGGGCGTTCAGGAACGATGGCCGTGCCGGCGTGCTTGCCGGCGACTTGCGAGGGCACGCAGCCAGCCTAGCTGCGGTGATATCCGCACGTCGGCCATCGCGCCACGCATCGACGATCCACACCTCGCCGCGGTGGTGTTGTGCCAGACTGTAGCGGAGTTTGTCTACGGCTTGCCGTCGGTCAGGCGCGGCCCGGGCAGATCTTCTGCCGGGTACCGCCTTCTTCCCTTTGGCAAGATCGGATGAACACGGACTTTTTGTCAGCGGCCGCTTGCGTCGCCGATACTCGCCGCTATTCTCCGCCGCAAATGATGCTCCGCTCGCTTCACGATAGCAGTCGGCGACTTGCCGACACGGCCGCAGATGACACGCTGCATTTCCTTTGCCAGGTCGGCTAGCCCATGAAAACCCGCCGTCTTGTCCTTGTCGGCGCCGGTCTGTTTGCCGATGTGGCATGTGAGTACTTCGAGGCCTACACGGACTACCGCGTCGCCGGATTTGCCGTCGAACGCGCGCACAAGGATCGTGACGTCCTATTCGACCGGCCTGTCGTCGCATTCGAAGACATTGAGACGGCGTTCCCGCCGGACCAACACCATGCCTTCGTCGCCATCGTGTACACGCAGATGAATCGTGTGCGAACCCGCCTGATGGCCACGGTCGCGGCAAAGGGATACGCGCTTGCCAGCTTCGTCAGCGATCGCGCCTTCGTCGCGCCCAGCGCGCAGTTGGGCGAACACTGCTTTGTTTTCGAGAACAACGTGATCCAGTCGCATGTCCGCCTCGGTGACAACGTCGTGTTGTGGAGCGGCAACCATATCGGCCATCACGCCAGTCTCGACGACAATGTCTTCGTCTCATCGCACGTCGTGGTGTCCGGCTCCTGCCGGATCGGCCGCAACTGCTTTCTGGGCGTGAACAGTGCGATCGGCGACGGCGTCACGGTGGCCGAGGATTGCTGGATCGGCCCCGGCGTGACCCTGACCGGCGACACCAAGCCGCGGCAGATCCATCGGGCACCGAAGGGCGAGATCGCCCGCGCCGACACCCACCGCTTCTTCAAGCTGGAACGCTGAACCGATGCATTGGCAGAAGCTGGGCTTGATCTATTGCCCTGACGGCTCCCTGCCGTGGGCCCAGAACCACGCCATGATCCCGACCCCGATGTTGCTCGACGAAGAGCGCATCCGGCTCTATCTCGCCTCCACCGATGCCGACATGGTCGGCCGTGTCGGCTATGTGGACGTCGATGCCAGGGATCCGCGCCGCGTCCTCGACCTGTCGTCGCGGCCGGTGCTGGACATCGGCGAGCCGGGGACGTTTGACGACAACGGCGTCAACGTCACCTCGGTGGTCCGCCACGGCGACGAGATCTGGATGTACTACTTCGGCTATCAGCTGGCGGTCCGGGTCCGCTACCTGCTGTTCGGCGGCCTGGCGATCAGCCGGGATGGCGGCGAAACTTTCTCGCGGGTCAGCCGGGTCCCTGTGATCGACCGGACATCGGCCGAACCGCTGTTGCGCTCGGCCCCGTTCGTCCTGAAGGAGGACCGGCGCTGGCGCATGTGGTACGTCGGCGGCGAGCGCCATATCGAGGTCGACGGCACCACACGGCCGACCTACGACCTGCGCTATCTGGAGTCGGACGACGGCGTCACTTGGGGCGATCGTGCAATACAAGCCGTCGCCCTCGCCGGGGATGACGAGTACGGCCTTGGTCGTCCCTTCGTCTGCCGGCACCAGGCCGGCTATCGCATGTGGTACTCGGTCCGAACCCACAGCCTGGGCTATCGGCTGGGCTATGCGGAGTCGGGTGATGGTGTGACCTGGTCGCGTCGCGACGACGCCCGCGGCCTGGAACCGTCGCCAGACGGCTGGGATTCCGAAATGATGTGCTACGCGGGCGAAATCGAGACCGCGTCAGGCACCTACCTTTTCTACAACGGCAACGGCTATGGCCGCACCGGCGTCGGCGTCGCCGTGCAGCGGCCCGACGCCTAGCCTGACCTGCGATCGACCGGGGCGATGCTCGACATCCAGGTCTATCAGCCAGAACTTCAGTCCGAGTGGGACGCGTTCGTGGCCGCTGCCAAGAACGGCACCTTCCTGTTCCGGCGCGACTACATGAGCCACCACAGTGACCGGTTCAACGATCTGTCGTTGATCGTTCGCGATCGCGGCCGCACTGTCGCCCTGCTGCCGGCGCACCTGGACAACGGCACGCTGTATAGCCACCGGGGCCTGACCTACGGCGGCTTCATCGTCGACCGCACGATGTCGACACTGCTGATGCTGGACGTATTGCAGGCGACACGGGAGGCGCTGAGCAGGCGCTCCATCACGCGCCTGGTCTACAAGGCGGTGCCCCACATCTACCATGTCCTTCCGGCGGAGGAAGACCGCTACGCGCTGTTCGACAACGGCGCCCGCCTGTGCGCCCGTGAGGTCCTGAGCGTGGTCGCCGCATCGCCCCGACCGTCCTGGCAGACGCGGCGCCGGCGCGGTGCGTCACGCGCGGAAAGCGCCGGACTCACCGTGACGGCATCGGACGACTGGCCCGGTTTCTGGACCATTCCCGTCGACAACCTGCAGCGGCGCCACGGCGCCGGGCCGGTGCACACCGTCGAGGAAATCGTCGCCCTGGCCCAGCTTTTTCCAGACAACATCAAGCTCTTCGTATGCCGCGACGACGCCGGGATTCAGGGCGGCACGGTGATCTATGAATCCGCCAATGTCGCCCGCGCCCAGTACATCGCATCGACCCCGCGCGGCCGCGACGTGAGCGCGCTCGATCTGCTGTTCAAGCATCTGCTCGACGTCGTCTATGGCGAAAAGCCGTTCTTCGACTTCGGCAGCTCGATGTCGGCAGGCGAGAACGGCCTGAACCGCGGCCTGATCGAGCAGAAGGAACGCTTCGGCGCGCGCACCGTGGTCCAGGACACCTACGAACTGTCGCTGGCTTAACCCGCCCCTGCGGGCGCTGTTGCCGCTGCGTCGGGCCGACCGGCGCGGCACGTTGACGGCTAGAGCGTGTCTGTCTTAGTTTGAAGCGTATCCTGCATTTCGGAAGTAGTTGGCGCATTCGTGCGGCGTGAAGGCGTCGAGGAGCTGACCGATGCGGTCGGCAACTT